>JAEEGI010000281.1_pt1 | contig 271166 bp, 193 predicted proteins | sample 8958751 | NCBI WGS metagenome assembly JAEEGI01 (sample SAMN16246545, study PRJNA631951) | gut metagenome | biome: gut microbiome; feature: rumen; material: KS-attached | host: Bos | place: Iran: Karaj | collected 2018-10 | reverse complement strand
ACTAATGACCTTTTAACAGCTGCTCCGAATAAAACTTTGTAGTTCTTCATTTCTTACTTTCCAAGTCTTTGTTTCAAACTTAGTGGATGTGGAGAATAAACTTGGAGCAGTACCACCGCTCTTATAAGCGATGGTTTCGCTCTTGTAAGCAGTGGTTCTGCTCTTATAAGCAGTTGTACTGCTCAAAGTTTTTTTCCAAAAAGAGATAAGTTTGTACCGAAGATTTGGAAAAAAATATGTACTTTTGTGGAAAGTTTTATTCCTTATGTAAAGCTCGCCGTGTTAATGTTGAGGGATCGACAACTGGCTTACGCCGAGCTAAAGGTTCAGTAAAATCAAGGAGTGTCACTTCGTGACAGAAATCTCACAAATCTTTTCAAATCTTTCAAAATATATGTTTGATTTGTTTAGATTTGAAAGATTTGGCTACGCCGAGCTAAAGGTTCTCGCCGTAGGCGACTCAAAATAATGATTCGCTGAACAGTTACAAGTTTTTTTGTTTTAAACAACACCAAATTTTTGAAGTAATTATGATAATTATTCAAATTTCTTTCCTTAAAAAACTTCCAAGTTATTTTTTCATTACTTTATCAGGATAATCATTGTTTTAAAATATCTGTGGACATCTGGGCAATCTGTAGTTGAATAAAAACATCGCACTGCCTGCTGGATTAATCTGATTAATCTGATTTTTCTGATTGTCATGGATTAATCATTTTCAGCTATTGATGAAAAAGGAAAGATTTTTTGGCTTACGTGAAAAAAAACACCAAAGGGAGTGATTTTTCCAAATTTTATGTTTACTTTTGCCATGTCATTGATGATTTTTGCTTGTTTTTTTTGCAACACGAAGTTAAGTGAAAAATCTGACATGGCAAAATCCTGAGCAACTTTTTGTTGCTCAGGAACTTATAAAGAAAGTTAAACTAAAGTGCTGCGAAATTTAGGTAAAAACTAAAGAGTATGAAGAAAAAAGGAATCATTGGACATCTGGTAATTAAAGAATTATTGTTTATCATCATTGTGTTGATACTACAGAGTTGTTATTATAGGCAGAATGATTTCGAAGTGAATGACATTAAAAGTGTTCGATTTCTTTTCCTACCTAAGGGATACGAATTCATTGCCCCATTGACTGAAACCAAAGATGTGTTGAATCAAGTTTCTTTAATTGACACAACCATTGTGGATAGGGGTTTTATCAGTGATTATGTGGAGTTACTCAATGGATTGACTCAATGTGATAAAAGTTATATTTATGATTTAAGGATTGTTTCAATCATCAATTATAAAGATTCTACCAAACGTGAAGTCTGTTTCGGAGAAAATTCAGACATACTATTAGATGGAATTTTGATGAATAATGACGATAGGCTTTTTACTTTCCTCGATGAAAAACTATATACAAAAGAAATTTGGAAAAAAATCTATGGAATGAAATTTAAGGAGTTTAAGCTAAATAGTTATGTATTATCAAAAGATTTTGATAATGACTTTATGACAGCCTATAAATTTATAGAGAATGAGGACTATTCCTTATTTGGATTATATGTCGCGTCCAAGTTAGATTCGCTTTTAATCAAATAATAACACATGGACAACTGTTTCTCCTGCAAATCCAATACGAAGCAGTATAAACGGAAAAAGGTAGTATTATTAATAATTATCAGCTAGGAAGGAGGTATTGATGATGAAGAAGAGATTCTATTTATGCAGTTTTCTCTTAATTTTATTGGTTGTTTATGCCTATCATGTTCGTAGTGCCTATATTACCCAATTCACTTGGAAGCAAACAAGCGAAAACGGCTTGATTGGTGGTGGAATTATAAACTTTGGAAAAAATACAAGTTTTACTTACAAATGGCCAATAATAAGAAAGAACGAAGAATGTCATGGTATTGTATTGCTTTGTGTTGACAAATGGATGATTGTTTATTCACTACAAGATAAACATTTAGGGTATTATATGTATATATGACAGAAGCGAAAGAGAACGCGAACAAATAAAAACATCGCACTGCGTGCTGGATTTTTCTGATTAGTCTGATTTTCCTGATTTTCCTGATTTTCATGGATTAATCATTTTAATCAGGATAATCATTGTTTATAAAAATATCTGTTTCATCTGTGCAATCTGTGGTTAAAAATATCATCTGTAGTTTTTGTGGTGATTGACAAAAGTGGGGAATGCATGTACCAATCATGGTGTTGTAAGGAGTTGGATGAGAGGTGTTTAGGCGAGAATCCTTGTGATGGTGGGATTTACATTTGCTTCACAGCTCTTGCAGAATCGGTTTTTTTCGACTAATTTTGCAGCATCAATTTTCAATCAAATCACTGTACTGATTATGAAACGTCAATTCATCCTTTCAAGTATTTTCTGTCTCAGTCTCAGCGCTGCTGCACAGGAAGCATCCTCCATCAATACGCACCCGTTTGCGTTTAACCTCATGGAGCAGTTGGAAAAGCAAAGCGAAGCAGAGGACAAGAATCTGGTGTTCTCGCCACTCTCCGCATGGATTGCACTGAGTATGTTGCAAAATGGTGCTGCTGGTAATACGCTTACAGAAATGCAACAAGCCATGAGCACTACAGATGTGTCCACTCAGCAGTTGAACGAGTACAACCAGCAGTTGATGAGCGTGATGCAAAAAAAGACCATTCCCTATTGGATAAGTCCTGAAGACATCGACGCTCAATCTGTCCCTTCGTTTGAATCTGCCAATAGCATTTGGTCTGACACTGGCTTCCCTTTCCTCTCATCGTTCTACGATGTGAACACAGAATATTACGATGCCTTTCTGCAAACACTCGATTTGTCGGAACAGGAATCGATGGACCAGATTGACGCATGGGTGAACGAAGCCACGCACGGAGCCATTCCTTCCATCAAGATGCTGCCAAATGATATGCTCAGGATGATTCTCATCAACACAATTTATTTCAAGGGAGGATGGTCGTCTGCCTTTGAGAAGGAAATGACCAACTACGACACTTTTTACAACGATGGAAACAAAGCTGTGAGCATCCCGATGATGCACCAGCAGGAAATGCTGATGTACGCGCAGGCAGAAGGCTACCAAGCCGTGAAGCTCTATTATGGCTATGACATGAAATTCAGCATGACCCTTTTCCTGCCAGACCTGACGAACGAGTGGAAACCGTTCACTGCCGAGCGCTGGGAGAACATACAGAAAGCCATGCAATGGACGGGTGTCAAGCTCTCCATGCCTCGATTCAAGACGAACAGCGATTTGGCTTTGGTGGATGCGATGAAAGCATTGGGCATGCAAGATGCATTTGATGCCATGCGTGCCGACTTTTCGCTGATGTCGCCAATGGAACTTTTTGTCAGCCAAATCAAGCAACTGGCACATATCGACGTGGACGAAGCTGGCACCATTGCCGCCGCAGCTACCGTCATCGCCATGGAATACACAGCGGTTCACGACTACTCCACCTCAATGACCATCAACCATCCTTTCTACTTCACCATCGAGGACAACGAAACGAGCACCATCCTCTTCATGGGACATATACGCAACATCATGGAGAACGCTGGTGAGTCCGCATCCATCTCGTCAACACCTCAGTCCGTTCATCGTGCCGACGCTCCTATCTTCGACCTCACTGGGCGTCAACTCTCTTCCAAGCCCCAGCATGGGTTCTATATTCAGAACGGCAAGAAGCTTTTTAAATGAAGAACCTTTAGCTCGGCGTAGCCAATGAAGAATTAAGAATGAAGAATAATTAAAAATTAAAAAATCCTATACTCCTAAACTCCGTAGAGATTAAATGAAGGAAGGCTTCGGCAAAACCGAATAATATAAGATAAGAATCTCAATCGACAGGTTTATCAACTACAGATGCTCCCAAATTTTGCAGATTACTCAAGTTTCGCAAGATGCGAAATCTTTGGTATTTAGTCGCCTGCGGCGAGTTATCGAGTTTACTCGCTTTGCTCGCAAAGAAATCTTTCAAATCTAAACAAATCAAACAAAAATATTTTGAAAGATTTGAAAAGATTTGTGAGATTTCTGTCACGAAGTGACACTCATTATATTTCTGTTTTTCAATCTATGTAACTTGTGGTTTTACGACCGTTGTTTGTGAGTAGTTTTTTAATGCGTACTGTTTGCGTACTCGCATTTTGAATTTGCGTACCATTTGCGTACTCGCTTTTGAAATTGCGTACTATTTGCGTACTCCAAAGTTTGGAGCACAATGCTTTTATGTGTTTTTTTGTAGCTAAATAATCAAGTATTTACTAACAACTTTTAAGTAACGATTTCTTAAAAAAGGAACATTTGACAAAGGTCTAACTCCGTTACGACTCGGCATAGTTCAAGCAAGCTTGACTCTGCTGTTGCTACTCCTTTGTCTGGAAAAAAGGATATTGACCTTGTGTTGTGTTCCACAAAATTCAGAAATGAATGATGAAAAGCTTTATATACATGGTGTTGTTTGAATGTATAGCACTGACTGCGTCCGCACAATCTCATACGCTCCCTGTGCTGCACATTCACACGGAAAACGGACAGCCTATCACATCGAAAATCGTTTACGTGAAGGGTTCATACTATCTGACAGATTCGACAGACACGAGGAATGCTTTAGGGTCAAAGGACGCTCCTTTGGGTCTTGAAATTCGAGGCAGAGGAAACTCATCGTGGAAAGGGGCAAAGAAACCCTATAAAATAAGGTTGGTGGAAAAGCAAGGTTTTTTTGGTATGCCCAGCAACAAGCATTGGGTACTGATTGGTTTTGGAGACGTAACGATTGCAGGGATGGAACTGGGACGATTAATGGGAATGGGGTGGACACCGCATTCCCGACCTGTCGAAGTGGTTCTGAATGATGACTATATCGGATTGTATTTGCTGTCGGAAAACAATCGAATTAACAAAAATAGAGTGGATATTTATAAGCAGCCCGACAATAACGAGGACGAAAGCACAATCCCATACGGGTGGTTAGTGGAAGTGGACAACTATTTTGGCTCCGACCAAATTGTGTTCCAAGAACACACCAAATGGAACATGAACATCACCTATCACTCTCCCGACACCTTGTCGTCGAAACAGCGAAACTGGCTGCTCAACGAATTCAAGGACATCAACGCCGCCATTTACGACACCGAAAAGGAGCATAGTACATGGGAGGAATACCTCGATGTGGATGCCATTGCCAGATTCTTCATCGTGCACGAGTTGATGGACAATCCCGACGGTTTTCACGGGAGCTTTTTCCTTCATAAGGATTTGGGTGACGATGAACGATGGGTGGCTGGTCCTCTATGGGATATGAACTGCATGAATAGAACCAAAACAGACTATACCTTCCGCATGAAGGCTCCGTATGGTTTCACGCCGCACTGGATTGGGGAATTGATCAAAGATGAGGATTTCTGTCAAGCAATCAGAAAGGCATGGACTGAATTCTATCCATCGAAAACAGAAGATTGGATGAACTACCTCGATTCTCAGATACTACCCTGCGAACAGGCTTATGCTTGCAACAATGAGCGATGGCAAAATCCAAATTACGTTCCTCTCCCTGAAAAACTTGATCATCTAAAACAAATACTTACTGCAAATATGGAATGGTTTGACAATCACCTGCCAGGAAACACCATCGATGGTATGGCAAGCGTGGAAACCAACAATCCCCATGTCATTATCTACAATCTTCAAGGCACATTGGTTCGTGAGGCAGAAACCTATCAAGAAGCCGTGCAGGGATTGCCACATGGCATTTATATTCTGAATGGCAAGAAGTTTTTTAAATGAAGAATGAAGAATGAGGAATGGCTTCGACTAAACCGAGGCTTACTGGGAATGAACTTACTATCATTCTTCATTCTTCATTCTTAATTTCCAAAATCTTATGGACATATCATGTTATCGGAAGGTCAATGAATCCTTCCGAAGGAGACTCGTGTGCCGTATCGGCATCGATAGTGGGTTCTTCGTAGAAATGAATTATATGGTGAATGCTATGCTCTTCTGCTTGGCTCATCGCATTCAATTCCAGCTCTATTCAGACGATGCCAACTTTGGTACGGGAGTGGGGTGGAGGGAGTATTTCCTGCCGTTTTGCGAGGAGGTACATGAGTCTTTCCACCAAAAATACAATTTCCACAGACTGCCGTCGTGGCAGCATATTCTCAAACAATGTTGCTGTCAGAAGTCTGTCAAGCCTTTCGTCTGGAAAGCGAAGAAAACTGTGATGACCATTGTGGGGCGTTTAGTGGCATTGAGCGTTTACAAAGAACGAGTTTTGTTTGCACAAGATGTTCCACGTAAAACAGAACAGTGGTATCATCAGAATGATGATAAGTGATTCAGTTTTCAAGAGGAGAAAACAGAAAAAGGAGGCATTCGCTTGAGTGCCTCCTTCTCGTAAGTCTAAATGTTCATTAGAATCATCTAATCATCACTTTCTTGCCATTGCGGATGTAGATGCCGCGAGTTGGATTCTCAACACGTACACCTTGAAGCGTGTAGAAAGCATTGTCGTTGATGGTCTTTGTTTCAACGGTTTCGATGGCAGTCGTTTCATCGTCATCGCCAAAACCGTTCATCATTGGAGCCTTGGAACCTGAGTTCTGAGTAATCTTGATGTGACCAATCACCACTTCGTCCCAGAAGCCAGCGTTGCCCTGTGCGTCCTTCACTGGAGTCCAGCGCAGACGGTAGTTGCCTGTTGAAGGAACGTTGAACCAAACACTTCCCTGTGGAGCAGATGCTGTGCTCACACCTGTGTTCTTATTGAGATTGAGTGAGCAACGAGTGATGCTGCTTGCCACGGTGTTGCCATTGGCATTGATGACTTCACACTTCACGTAAGGAGAACCCGACCATGCAGCGCAGTTGAATGTGAGCGTGTAGGTGCCTGGGAGGAATCGGAGTTCATAGCCCCAACGAGAACCAAACTCAGCATAGTTGTCAGTGAGTGATGTGCTGGAAGAACGGATGTAGAGACCGTATGAGAACTGACCACCAGCAGGGAAGTTGAAGATGCGAGGACCACTGCTTGCGTCGCCTGTCTCAATCATATTGCCACCATCGAGAATCTTCCATCCTGGGTTCACGTAGTTTGCCTTGTTGAATGCGAGTGGGTTGCCCATGTAGCGGAAATTCACGTTACCAACCACTGCTTCCAACCATGAACCTGCTGAGCCGTTAGCATCAGCGCAAGGAGTGAAGCGAAGCTTATAGTTGCCCTTCGTGATATTGTAGAAACTCAGATAGCCGAAAGCGGAGTTAGCAGTGGAAGCTGCCGTATTCTTGTTGACACTCTTTGTGCACTGCACGATGGTGCTTGCCAAGACGTTTCCATTAGGTGTAATCACTTCAGCCTTCAGATATGGACTACCTGCCCAAGCCACGCAGTTGAAGGTGAGGCAATAGTTGCCAAATACGAGTGGCAATTCATAGCCGTTGGTGCTACCGTATTCGATGAATCCAGGCTTCGAAGCATCGGACTGACGAACATAGAAACCAAACTTGAAGTCTCCACCACCTGTGAACTGCATCACGCGAGGACCTAAAGTTGCTTCGCCCGAAGCTGGATAAGTGCCTGCATCGTTGCAAGCCCATCCGTTAGGACGGTTGTTACCCACTGTCCATGCTGGGATGAGCGATGAACCGAGGTCTGGCTGTGCAGAATTATTTGAGCCTGAATTATTCGAATTATTGGAGTTGGAGTTAGAAGGAGTGGCATGAGCATAGTCCTTTTCAGCCCAAAGCTTGTACCAGTACATACAAGCAGCACCACATGCTTCCCACATGTTGCCGAATGCACCCACCACTCTTCCGCTGTTCAGATAAGTTGGCACGTCGATGTAAGTGTCTGTGCCCGAAAGCGTCATGGAGATGTTGTCGTAGTAGTCGAGCACAGCCTTGTAAGCATAGCCCCACTTCGTTGTGCTGGCTGTAGCCCATGTGCCATAGTTGCCTGTTACCCAATCACCATGCTCATTGTAGTGGCCTGTACCTGCCTTTTCAGGACTCCAATCGACCTCGGTGATAACGATAGGCTTGTTGCTGACAACAGGAACCGAAGCCTTGAATGAGCTGATGGCTCTTCCGTGGTCGTAGGATGTGTTGCTGGTGTTGTACCATCCTGGATAATCGTGAACTGCATAGCCATAGTTGGAGTCGTTCACTGGGTAGGTTGCGTAATCCACATAGTTCGACTGCCAACCCGTGCCAGGCACGAGGATAATACCTGTGTAACCATTGCGGCGAATCACATCGATAACTGGCTGGAAGTAGTCGCGCATGGCAGTTGCACTGGTTTGTCCCCACTGATTATAAATATGTACAGGCTCGTTGGCGAGCTCAATCATCACTGTTCCAGCATTAGCAAGCACGTTGGAGTTCTTGGTTACGATGTCCCAAACGGTTTTCAGATACTGCTGATAGTAGTCGCCAACTCGCAGGTTCTGAGGACATACTCCAGGTGGGCGCATGATGACGTAAAGTCCGTGGTTGAGTGCTTTCTGAGCGATTGGCCAATAAACGGTACGCATGTACTTTTCAAGACGGGAACTGCTGAAACGGCTGATGTTTGCCTCGCCTGTTTCGCTTCCTGTAGATTGTTTGTTTGGGTCATTCGTCCAGCATGGGTCGAGGTGCAAACGGAAGAGGTTGCAATAAGCACCTTGCTTCGTGTCAGTAATAGCAGTGAACAGTTTCTCAAAATAGTTGAGACATGCATTCACAGAACCATCGTTGCAGGAATAACCCCAGCGATAGCTGTTGAAATAAGGGTTTGGCGTATCCATCACACCATGCAACACGACCTTGTTGCCATAAGGGTCTCTGAACTGATTGCCTTGCACGTGGAGTGGTTGAACAACTCCGAACTGAGCAAACGCTGTCGAAGGCAAAGCACATAACAATAGTGCCGCAATCTTCACATACTTTCTCATTGCTTGTTTGATTTAAATGTGTTAATATTAATTAGTTGTTAAGGAGCGGTAAAGAATGGTTGTTCTCACGCGCTCTTTTTCATCTTCTACTTCGATTATGATGACCTCTCACAAATTAGGTGTTGTTCTTACGCTTGCAAAATTAGAATGTTTTTCTGATTCAGTGTTTTCTGATTTGTTTCAAATATTTTTTCTAATGTAACATTTTAGGATAAAATCGCAAAAACATAGGATTTAATTAGCACTTTTTCTCCCCTTTTTCCCTGTTTTGAGCATAAAAAAACAATAAATGAGTAATGAGTAGTGAGAAGTGAGGAATGCCATCCGGATGGATTAACTCCTCACTTCTCACTACTCATTACTCATTTCAAAACAACGCTTTACCAGTTATCGTCATCCTCAAAGCCGACGATGCCATCATTGACAATTTCTTCGATTTTGTCGAAAATCATTTGACTATAGATGTGGGTCATCACGAAGGCTTGGGCGCTTGTCTTACGGTGGGAATCATTAGGATTGAAAGGGTAGGTGTTTTCGAACATCCACTTGCCATCGTAATTGTTAGGAGAGCCGTCCTTGCCACTGATTTTGCTGATGAGTCCTCCACCACTTGCCTTTTTCACGTCGTAGTTGCTGAGGAGGAAATGCACTTTGATGCGCTTGTCCTTGATATCTACGCGGATGAGTGGATGAATACCCACAATATAACGGTTCACTCCGCCCACATGGTCTGCCATGTCGTCGAGATAGCCTCTTGCAATAATCAGTCGCTCCGACTTGCTGTTGGTCATGATTTCCGACTTCTTATCGCTGAATGTTTTGGTGAACCAATCGTTGAGCAATTCATAGAGCTTTTCTGCATCCTTGCGTCCGCACTGAATCACACGGGAGAAACTGAGGCGATTGTTCTTGTCGAGTTCGATGAACTCCGTCAGGTACTGTGCCTGTTCCACCCAGTCGTCACCGTATTTCTCAATTGAGAACTGTTCCACTTCCTCGGTCTTGAACACCTGAGCGTTTGTTTGAAGAACGGAGAAGGAGAGAACAAACAATAAGGACAAAGAACGAAACACAAAAGAGCTATGTAAAGCGTTAAGTAATTTTTGTTTTTTCATAATGCTTGTCATTTAGTTTAGATTGAGTGGCAAAATTACAAAAATATTTGATAATCTGAAAATGGGAGAATAAAAAATATTACAAGACCGATTCCAAATACTCGAGGTCGGATTCCTTGGTGGACCAGCTCGTCACGAAGCGGCACACGGTGCTGTTGTCGTCGTATGGTGCCCAGCGCGAGAAAACGATGTGCTTCGCCAGTTGTTCCATCGCATCGTTTGGCAGGATGAAGAACTGTTGATTGGTTGGTGAATCGATGAACGTCTTGTAGCCTTTTTCCAAAAGCATCTTCTTCACCCGCATCGCCAATTCGTTGGCATGGCGAGCAATACGCAGATAGAGAGAATCGGTGAAGAGTGTGTCGAACTGAATGCCGATGAGTCGTCCCTTGGCAAAGAGAGCACCGTGCTGCTTGATAATGCTGAAGAAATGAGGATGTGCATTGCCATGCGTGAACACCACAGCCTCTCCGCAGAGGGCACCTACTTTCGTTCCGCCGATATAGAACGCATCGCAATGGTGCGCCAAGAAAGGCAAGGAAATGTCGGAAGCATCCGATGTGAGTCCATAACCCAAACGAGCGCCATCGATGAAAAGTGGCAAATCATATTCCTTGCACACGCTCTCAATCTCCACGAGTTCCGAAGCCGAATAAAGTGTGCCATATTCCGTTGGAAAGGTGATATAGACCATGCCTGGGAAGACAATGTGCTCGTATGCTTCATCGCCATAGAACCCTGTGAGCAAAGCGCGAAGGTCGGCAGCCGAAATCTTGCCATCTTGCTGAGGAAGGGTAATCACTTTGTGTCCGCCAAATTCAATGGCACCACTTTCGTGGGCGGCGATATGCGCTGTTTCAGCTGCTACCACACCCTGATAGGATTGAAGCATGGAGTCAATCACAGTAGCATTCGTCTGGGTGCCTCCACCGAGGAAAAACACCTGTGCGTCGGGACACTCACAGGCTTCACGGATGCGCTGTTTAGCGGAATTGCTATAGACATCGAATCCGTAAGTGTCGGTTTGTAAATCGTTTGTCTCTGCCAATCGCTTCAGAATTTCTGGATGGCAGCCGTTGTTGTAATCACATTCAAAAGATAACATGGCGTAATTAAATGAAGAATGAAGAATGTAGAATGAAGAATGAATATCATTCTTTTTTTCATTACTTGATGAGTGGCAAAGGTAATGCTTTTATATTAAATAAGGAATAATGTAGGTGAAAAAGATTTGAACGATATGTTATTATGGACAAAAACTTGCTGCCATCCTCACGGACAACAGCAAGGTTAACCGGTTAAGCGCTTTTATTGTTTATTACTAACTTAATAATACTGTGTCTATTTCAAACATACACTTTGATTGTGCTGGTGTTCTCCTTCGACAGAACTTGCGTTCTCCTTCGACAGAACTTGTGTTCTCCTTCGATTGTACTGAAGTTTTCCTTTGATTTTACTGAAAAACTGAGCCCTCAACGTTTTTCTGCCGAGCCTTCGCCATCGCAACGACGAGCCCTCGTTATCGCAACGGCGAGCCTTCGGCAACTAGTTGAATTCAAAGGAGCGGTTCAGTGGATTCCCAGAAGCCCCCCTCCGGCTCCCCCGAGGGGGAGGGAAGGAAATAGCCAATGTCAACGTTAATGGCATCTATCCATTTTTCTCTTCTGTCCCCCTGTTCCTATATATATAAGGAAGGGAGGCAGATGTCATTCCGTGATGAGATTCACGATGAATTCGGAATCGGAAACACGCGTCGTTTTCATCTCCTTCAAGTCGTCGGCAAGGAGATAGGGCACATTGTCTTTTGTGAAGGTCTTACCATTGAGTTGCATGATGGGTTGACGGTCTTTCCTCACATGAATGGCAACTCGCTTATAATCGCTGGCTGCTTCGCCTAATAGCAAGTCTCGTCGATTGGTGATGTAAGAACCGCCATCGCTATCACTCACTTTCACACCTAAAGGAAGGGTGATGGTGTAGTAGCGTCTATGTACTTTTGGGTTCTTGTTGGGCCAGACTGCGTCATTGTAAACCACCAAGCTCTTTCGCTCGTTGAATGGTTGGTGCTGGAGATTCTTGTCGTAGATTGCCACACAGAGATAGGCAGGGCCTTCCTTTGTGGTGAGTGGAAGTAGTCCTTTCATCAGCTTTTTGGGCATCAAGCGAAGCAAACGCATCACTTCGGCTTTCAGCACGGGGTCGGGCTCTTCTTCAAATTTCACATTGGTAAAACTGCCATCAGCCTTCACGTAGGGATGCAGCTTGATGTTTCCACCTATTCCGCGTCGTTTTGCCTCTTCTGGGTATTGCATGTTCTTTTCGAGCCAATACTGAGCCATCATGTAGCGATGATCCGCACTGACAGGCATGGGTTTTGATTCATCGAACTCTAAGGAATCGACTTTCGCAAAACTGTATTTATACCCTGCGGTTGGTGGGTCGGTAGGAGTATCTGTTGACTCCACTGGGGCAAAAGCCATCAGGGAGAATGCAGCCACGGGCAACAGGCAAAAGGACTTGAGTATGGCTGCCTTGGGGGTTGGTTTCTTATTCATCATCATGATTCGGGATTTGATTAGACTGTGATTGAAGTTGTTGGCGAGGGTCTGCAGCCGACCGCCCACAGCTTTGCTCACAATGAGAAGTTGATATGTTTGTGCATCGATGCCTTGATGGATGACTTCTTCGTCTGCCTCGTACTCATGCACTGCCTTCATTTCGCGCTCCATGAGGTAGATGAAGGGATTAAACCATTGGAACAACTTGGCAAGCTGAAGAAGCAAGATGTCGTAGGAATGACCGAAATGGATGTGCGCTTGCTCATGCAAAAGAATGCTTTCTTTGTTTTTTTCGTAGTCACTGAGATTGATGACAATCCATCGGAGAAAACTGAATGGTGCGAAATCTCCAGCTTTCACCACCAGCGTATTGCCCTGTCGGTCTTTCAGTCGGAGTCCTCCTCGAATTTGACGGCTGACGCTTGCCAAGTTTTTTAAATGATAGAGCAGAAAAAAGACGAATCCACCGATATAAATCCACCATAGGACGTCGGATGGAGATAGGGTTTTCTGCTCAGTCAACTGCGAGCCTATCAAAGAAGCATCCGAAGGAATTGCTCCCTCTTTTTGTTCAGCATACTGCGTCTGCTTTTCTTCCATTTTTTCAGAGAGCTGGTATATCTGCTGCACTGTCGGACTCAATGCCAAAGGATTGTGCGTCGTGAAGCGACATGCGGGAAGAAGGAAGGCGAGCAGAAGAATGGCATGCAGTATGAATCGCTTGAAGCGATGGAATGTGTCGTGGCTGAGGAACACGATATAGCAACTATAGAGCAATGCCAGTATGATGGCTGATTTGAGAATATATATCATGAGACGGTGTTGATTCTGTTCTGAATGATTTCGAGGATTTCGAGCAGTTCTTCGTCGCTGAGTTCCTCGTTCTGCACGAAGAACGAAAAGAGGTTTTTGTTCGACTTACCAAGGACTGTGTCCTTCACGTTGTTGAGCACTTGCGTGACATACTTTTCACGCGTGAGCAACGGCGAATAGATGAAAGTGCGGCCCGAGCCATTCTCCCGTTTGTGCTCCACAAAACCCTTTGCTTCGAGTATTTTCAGGAAGGTGGCAACTGTGGAATAAGCTGGCTTGGGGTCGGCAAAGGAATCAACAATGGCGTTGGTGGTCATGCCCTGAGCATGATTCCACAGAATGTCCATCACTTCGGCTTCTGCCTTGGTGAGCGGTTTCAATTCCTTCTGGTTCTTAGCAGGCGTTGAATCAGACGTCATGCTAAATGGTAGTTTCGACATAGGACTGAGTGTTTTCGTTTTCTGCAAAAGTAGAGGAAAAGAAAAGGAAGCGCAAATTTTCATTTCAGAGAATCTTGAAAAGCCACAGAGTTTTAACTTTTATATTTAGTTTAAAGCGTTTCCTTTTTTAGATGTTAACATTTCGGACGATGCCACTTCTCCATTGAAAACAAAACTTGCTGCCATCCTCACGGGCAGCAGCAAGGTTAACCGGTTAAGCGCTTTTATTGTCTATTACTAACTTAAAATAGGTTCATTCTTGCAAATGGAACCCTTTTTCTTTATGAAGCAATTACTATTCTAATAATTATGTGATACTATTTGAACATGTATTGCCCGATGAGTTTTTGTATTTCAGCTCCAGGAGTTTGATTGGCTTTGCACTTATCGACAATGAAGTTGGTAAGCTTTTCGGGCATGTTGAGAGACTTCTTCCATGCGTCGTGACGATTCTTCCATTGTCCCTTGAAATGGGTTTTGTCCACCCATTCGAAATTGCCTTTGTAAGGCGCACGTCCCATTTCCGTATAAACTCCATCCTTCAGGGTGTAAGTGCCGTACTCATGCGGAAGAATCACATAGGTGCCATCTTTCTGCTTGACCACTTGGGCACAGGCATACTCACCGTTGGCACGATAGACCTTCACCTGTGTGTAGTCGATTCCACATTCAATCTTCTTCTCACCTTCGTACTGCATGGATTCCATCAACCACACGCCGACAAGTTCCTTGTCTGCTATTTTTGCCTTCTGTTGTGCTTGAGCGCTTGCAATAGTCAGAACCAGAAGGGTGAGTATTCCGACGAGGCGCTTGAAATCTGTTGTTTTCATAATGATGTAGGTTTTTTATGTTGATTAATTATCACTGAAAGTGTGATTTTTCATTTCTTCTTCTATCACTTTCATCAGTGAGTCTGTCTTGTCTGCAAGTACACGGTCTCGGTTCTTATCTACCATTTCCAAGAAATGCTTCGCCTTGTCGAGCTTACCTTCTTTCATGGCATCGACTGCACAGTAATAATGGGTCCAGGCAATGGACTGTGGTGTGTCGCATGAGCTTAGAGACAAAGATGTCAGAACAATCAATACTGACAAAAGTTTGAGTGATGTTTTTTTCATGTCGTTTCTGAATGGATGATGTTGAACTTTTTTGGATTTGCTGCAAAGATAGTGGGTTAGTGGCAACAAATCCAAATTTCTGGGTTTGCAAATAGTTGGCATTTGACATGTAAACAATTTGTAAAGTTTCTTTCAGAGAGAAAGCACGAATTCATCCCATAATTTCGAACTTCCTTTCTGCTGAAAGACTTTCTTATAGAGGCGACTTCGGATGGCGCTGATGCTGCTCTTGTCTTTGCACAATATGCTTGCCATCTCTGTAGGAGGGACGTGCAACTTGATGAGCAGGCAGACATGATATTCGAGAACCGACAGGGGACAGAGGTTGAAAAGCTTGTTGGTGAAGCCTGGATAGACAGGATTGATGCGTTGCTCCAGTTCGTCCCATTCCTCTTGGCTCAGGGTGGCACCCGATGCGATTTGTTTGCGCAAATTGATATAGTAATCGGAATAGAGAAACTCGTGCTCCACTTCCTCCAATGCCTTCTGAACGGGAAGGAGACGCTGGGTTCGCATTTCCATGATTTGTGCCAATTGTTGCTTCAAATGCCGATTGCGCTTTCGTGTCCTGAGGATATAATAAATAATGAAGGATGCGAACAGAACAACAAAAATGATGGTGTAGCCGAAAGCATGTTCCACGGTTTTCAGTTTTCGTTCCGTCACGGAAAGCACGTACTTCTGCATTTCATTCTCGGCATCCCATTCCTCGTTATCCATCATGCTGATAATGTCCTTCTGCTCGTTCTCCGACATTTGAGACGCCCGAATCCATGTGTATTTCCTTCCATAAAACTGAATGATGATGGTTGTGTCGTTCTCAAACTGAAGAGGGTGGGGGTCTCCTTCTTCCAGATAGAGATACTCGCCTCCTCCCTTGTTGATGAAGGTGATACCGAACTTATCGTTGGGCCGAATGAAACTGCCCGAAATGGACGACATCATCTCGCACTCATAGCAAATGCTGTCGTTGTTGTAGATGCGGCACTGCATTTTCCCATCTTCTGTTCGAGGAAACACATAGCCTTCAGGACTGACATATTGTTTGAGAATCCATGCCCCTTGCAACGTGTTCTCTCGCTTTTTCTCCATTTTCGAACAGGACATCAGGAGGCAGAAGGACAATGCCATCCAAACAAGAGTGCTTGCTACTAATATTCTGTGACCAATCTTTCTCATTGTGTTACGCAGTTGTCGTTTTGTTTTATTTCTGTGTGGCAAAATTAGCAAATGCGGGAGATTTTTGCAAAAATCGGAGTTTGCAAATTGTTTGCAAATGCTGTAAACCTTGTTTGCAAACGTTTTTTCGTAAAAAAACCGCACAAGGAAGCAAAATCGATGTGCGGTTTAATAGGGTTAGTTGATAAGTTAGGATGGTTGATTCTAATTCAATCGATACATGACTGGGATGGTGTACTTCACACGAACTTCCTTGCCGCGCTGCTTGCCTGGTTGCCAGTTTGGCATGAGTTTGACAACTCGGATGGCTTCGTCCTTCAGTGCTTGGGCACCTGCTTCCAAGTCTGCATTAAAAGCATCGAACTCCTTACGCTCTTGCTCGGACATCTTATAGGCATTGACTACGATGGCTGTGTCGGAAGGTACATCGTCGAAGCCTGTGATTTTTGTAGCGGTTGGTGATGTGAGTCGTCCATCCTTTTCAACAATGAACTGCACCAGCACTCTGCCTTGCACGCCCTTTTCCGATGCTTCTTTCGGGTACTTCATGTTCATGGCAACGAACTTCATCATTTCTGCTTCTCCGCCAGGGAACTGAGGCATCTCCTCGCAAATGGTAAACACTACGTCATCCTGGTTCGTCTTGAAGTTCACGATGCCCTGCTTGTCCTTGTAGTTCCACTTTTCAGAGCCTTGAGGGTTCTTGATAATCTCAAATGGTTCATAGGACTTGTAGTTCATGGCTTCCTCAAGACTTGCTTCGCGACCATCAATAAAGATGTAGCCAACGGGGAAGACTTGCGGATGGGAAGCGGGTGGTTCGCCTTCGTGCGAGAAGCCGAGAATACGCCCATATTGATCCACGACCAAATGCAAGGCAAATGGCTTGGGCTGGTCGGTGGTGGTAGGTTCTTCTGCTTCAGCTTCAAGAGTTGGAATTTGCACTTCAACAAGAGGCTGAGCCGTTTCGGAAGAGTCCGTTTGCACGGCAGTGAGATAAGTGTTGTCGGCTGGTGTTTCTTCTTCGAGAGCATCGGCTGGTATGATTTGGGCAAAAGTCGTTATAGAAAGGACAACGACGGGAAGCAGGCAGAGGGATTTCAGTGCAGCTGCTTTGGGGGTTGGTTTCTTTTTCATCATAAGGATTCGGGATTTGAGTAAACTGTGATTGAAGTTGTTGGCGAGGGTCTGCAGCCGACCGCCTACAGCTTTGCTCACAAGAAGTAATTGATATGTCTGTGCATTGATGCCTTGATTGATGACTGCCTCGTCTGCCATGTATTCATGCACTGCCTTGAGGTCGCGCTCCAAGAAATAGATGAAGGGGTTGAACCACTGGAGCAGTTTGACAAACTGAAGCAGGAGGATATCGTAGGAATGGAAAAAGCGGATGTGTGCCTGCTCGTGCTTGAGGATGCTTTCTCGATTCTTCTCGTAGTCGTTGATATTGATGACAATCCATCGGAGGAAACTGAATGGGGCAAAATCGCCAGCCTTCACCACAATGGTGTTGCCCTGTCCGTCTTTCAGTCGCAGTCCTCCACGCATCTGGCGAACGGTATTCACCAAGCATCTAACAAGACGAAGGAATACGACCAACAAGCCCATGAAGTAGATGACCCTGACAACATTGGAGAAAGTAAGAATGCTTGAATGCTCCAAGGTTTCCGTTTGGGCAGAAGAAGCATTGGCTTGCTCGTCAGCTACAATCGTCATTCCGTCATAAGTCTCCAACTGAGCTGTACTGACGCTCGCATCCAAGCCTATTTCTATCTCATGAAGTGCCCGATGCACCGCCTGCGGTTGCTGCGTGGAGATGCGGAAAGCAGGGAGGATGAGCGAAAGCATGGTGATGGCAATCAGCACGATTCGGTTGAATCGATGGTAAGTGTCTCGACTCAAGAATACGACATAGCAACTATAGAGCAATGTCAATACGATGGCTGACTTGAAAATGAACATCATGGGACTGGATGGATTTTGTTCTGAATGATTTCGCCGAGATAATTCTCGTTTCGTTTTCGGCAAAATTAGAGGAAATAGCAGAAAAGCCGAATTTTTTTCTCAAAAGAATCCTCAAACCGCCCCACTTTTTAACATTTATATTTAGTTTGAGTGTCTTCTTTTTTTAGATGTTAACGATTTATTGGGAAAAAGAGGAGAATGGACGTTCCCGTAAAAAGAAAACCGCAGAGAGGAAATCAATCCTTCTGCGGTTTTAGTTCTTGGCTGAGTATGATGTTTTCGCATTATTTGTTCGCTGCTTTGAACGCCATGGCATAGAGTTTCATTTGCTTCAGCATGGCGAGCAGACCGTTGCTGCGTGTTGGCGAAAGATGCTCTCTCAGACCAATGTCCTCGATGAAATGGAGATTGGCTTCGAGTATCTCGTCAGGCGTATGGTCGGAAAGCACACGGATAAGCAAAGCCACGATTCCTTTCACGATGAGGGCATCGCTTTCTGCCTGAAAGTGGATAGTGCCTTCGGGAGTGAGGTCTGCTTGCAACCACACACGACTCTGACAACCATCGATAAGGTTGCTTTCCGTCTTGTATTTCTCGGGCAGAGGTTCCTGCTCATTGCCCAAGTCAATCAGCATCTGATAGCGGTCCATCCAGTCGTCATAGTCCTGAAATTCTTCTATCACCTCTTGCTGTAGTTCTTCGATACTCATAGGTTTTCAAATGAAAAATGGAGAATTAAGGATGAAGAATAAAAAAGAAGAATGAAGAATGAGAGTTACTCTACTGCTGAAAGTAAGATTCATTCTTCATTCTGGAGCATAGCTCTGATTCTTCATTCTTCAGTTATTACATCATGCCGCCCATGCCTGGGTTCATTGGCATTTCAGGCTTGTCTTCCTTCTTGTCAACAACCACACACTCGGTAGTGAGGAACATACCAGCGATGCTGGCTGCGTTCTCGAGTGCTACGCGAGCTACCTTGGCTGGGTCGATGATACCGCTTTCGCGGAGGTTTTCGTAGCAGTCCTTGCGAGCATTGTAACCGTAGTCGCCTTCGCCCTCACGAACCTTCTGAACAACAACAGAACCTTCAAGACCTGCGTTCTCGACAATCTGACGGAGAGGCTCTTCGATGGCACGCTCGATAATCTTGATACCAGTGGTTTCGTCAGCGTTCTCACCCTTCATACCATCGAGGCTTTCGATAGCACGGAGGTAAGCAACACCACCTCCAGGAACGATACCTTCTTCGATGGCTGCACGAGTAGCGCAAAGTGCATCGTCAACGCGGTCCTTCTTTTCCTTCATTTCCACCTCGCTGGCTGCACCTACATAGAGAACTGCAACACCACCGCTCAACTTAGCAAGACGCTCCTGAAGCTTCTCCTTGTCGTAGCTGGAAGTTGTGTTAGCGATTTCGTTCTTTATCTGGTTCACGCGGTCCTGGATGTTTTCTTTTTCACCCTTACCACCAACGATAGTCGTGTTGTCCTTCGAGATAGTCACCTTCTCAGCGCTACCCAACATTTCAACGGTAGCCTGTTCGAGCTTCAAGCCCTTCTCTTCGCTGATGACAACGCCACCTGTCAAGATAGCAATATCTTCGAGCATAGCCTTGCGACGGTCGCCGAAGCCTGGAGCCTTCACGGCACAAATCTTCAACTGGCTACGCAGACGGTTCACAACGAGAGTAGTGAGTGCCTCTGAGTCGATGTCTTCTGCAATCACGAGGAGTGGACGACCTGTCTGAACGGCTGGTTCGAGGATAGGGAGGAACTCCTTGAGGTTGCTAATCTTCTTGTCGTAGATGAGGATGAGTGGGCTTTCCATCACACACTCCATCTTCTCTGTGTCGGTCACGAAGTATGGAGAAAGATAACCGCGGTCGAACTGCATACCTTCCACCACACCGATGGTTGTTTCACGACCCTTAGCCTCTTCAATAGTGATTACACCGTCCTTGGAAACCTTACGCATTGCATCTGCGATGAGCTTACCGATTTCCTGGTCGTTGTTAGCACTCACAGTAGCAACCTGCTCAATCTTGTCGTAGTTGTCACCCACAGTTTCACTCTGACCTTTGATGTGCTCAACCACCTTGGCAACTGCCTTGTCGATACCACGCTTCAGGTCCATTGGGTTGGCACCTGCTGCCACGTTCTTCAAACCTGTTGTACAAATGCTCTGTGCCAATACGGTAGCTGTGGTTGTACCATCACCTGCATCATCACCAGTCTTGCTGGCAACGCTCTTCACCAACTGAGCACCTGTGTTCTGGAATGGGTCGGACAGTTCAATTTCCTTTGCTACTGTCACACCGTCCTTTGTAATCTGAGGTGCACCAAACTTCTTTTCAATGATCACATTGCGTCCCTTAGGACCGAGTGTCACCTTCACTGCATTTGCCAACTGGTCAACGCCCTGCTTCAATTGTTCGCGGGCTTCAATATTGAATTTTAATTCCTTAGCCATAACCTTTTTAAGTTTTAACGATTAACTATTAACCCAATTTTGCTACCACGTCGCTCTGACGCATGATGAGATACTTCACGCCCTCGTATTCGAGCTCAGTGCCAGCATACTTGCCATAGAGCACCTTGTCGCCAACCTTGAGAATCATTTCTTCGTCCTTGGTGCCGTTGCCCACAGCAACGATTTCACCCTGGAGTGGTTTTTCCTTTGCGGTATCAGGAATGATGATACCACCGATTGTCTTTTCCTCTGCTGGAGCAGGGAGAATCAGAACTCTGTCTGCTAATGGTTGAATGTTCATAATGATTTTGTTTTTTATATTGTTTTTAAATCTTTTTCGTAAAGATTGGGGTCTTTTCTCTTTCCGAAGTCCGACTTATGCAAAAATCGTGCCACCGACAAATCCGACGCATTTCTCGACTTAAGTTCAAAAAAACATGACAAAATGTTTGACAACTTGTCAGTCTCCTTCTGTCTATTGCGCTTAAAAAAACAAAAAGGAGGAATTCCCAATCATGAGAAATCCCTCCCTTTTCATTTTTCACTTTTCATTTTTCACTGTTCACTCCTATTTAGGCTGCTTGCCGATGTAAGCCAAGATACCGCCATCTACGTAGAGAATATGACCGTTCACTGCGTCGGAAGCGTGAGAAGCCAAGAACACAGCAGGACCACCCAGTTCGCTTGGATCCAACCAACGACCTGCAGGAGTCTTTGCGCAGATGAATGAATCGAATGGGTGACGACTTCCGTCTGGCTGACGCTCACGAAGAGGTGCAGTCTGAGGAGTAGCGATGTAACCAGGACCGATACCGTTGCACTGGATGTTGTACTCGCCATATTCAGAGCAGATGTTGCGAGTGAGCATCTTCAAACCACCCTTGGCAGCTGCGTATGCACTAACTGTCTCGCGACCGAGTTCCGACATCATTGAGCAAATGTTGATGATTTTACCTTCCTTGCGCTCCATCATCTCTGGAATAACTGCAGAGCTAACGATGAATGGACCAACCAAGTCGATGTCAATCACCTGCTGGAACTCAGCACGCTTCATCTCGTGCATAGGGATGCGCTTGATGATACCTGCGTTGTTTACGAGGATGTCAATCTGACCTACTTCTTCGTGAATCTTCTCAACGAGTGCCTTCACAGCGTTCTCGTCAGTCACGTCGCAAACGTAGCCCTTCACGTTCTCGATGCCTTCCTGCTTGTAGTTGTCGAGACCGCGCTGGAGAGCTGCTTCATTAATATCGTTGAAAATGATGTTCTTGATACCAGCATCAACGAATGCCTTTGCAATATTGAAACCAATACCATAGGATGCGCCTGTAATCCACGCATTCTTACCTTCAAGTGAAAATAAATTTGCCATAATATTATAGTTTATTATAAATAGATGATACTCTTGAGTTCTGACAACTTTGCAAAGTTAATAAAAAATAGACGAATAACGCGCACTTTTTAGGAGAATTAACGAAATAGCCTTCTCCATCCCCCTTTTTTAGTAATCTTCGGTTTTGTCGACGCCCTTCTTTGAAGCCTCGTTTTATCCTTAGCTCTTCTTTGCAAGCCTCGTTTTATCCTTAGTCCTTCTTTGCAAGCCTCGTTTTATCCTTATCCTTTCTCAGTATGCTTCGGTTTTGCCGAAGCCTTGATTTTCTTATACCCCCATCTCACCATCTTCCCCAACCAAGTATATCGAATGCCCCAGTCGCGGATGGCTTCCTTGAAAAGATTTTCAATGGCAGCATTCTTCTCAGGCACCTGCTTCTCAAGTTTCAACTTGCGCTGAAGCGGTTCTCGGTCGAACTCATAATGCTGCAAGATGCTGTAAGCACGGAAATGCGTACCGTTTTGCAAACCGATATTGCGAACCATCGTGTGAGCTGGTGTCAGACAGAGTCCTCCAGCCTTGTATATTTCCATTTCCCAACAAATATCCCAAGGAATTGGACGCTTCTTCAGGGACTTCAAGCATGGAAATACGCCATCATACTGAATGGCATTGATGTCCGCTTCTGTCATGCCCTCCAACGCCTCTTCCTCAGTTTCATAATGATGGAAATGCGTTTGCCAGCGGTCCTTCCATGTACCCCATCCCCATCCCGACATGTGAGGCGTGAAATACGTTTCACTTCCTTTCCATTCATTCGAAGAAGACAGCAAGTCCAGATTCGTGAATCCTGCCACGTGCATCACCCGCTTCTCATCCCGATACATGTCGAAAGCTTCGTTCATGTATTCAAGATAATAAGGAGAAGTCACAATGTCGTCCTCCAGCACAATCACCGTGTCATGTCGGTTGAGCACATAAGCAATGCCCTCAATGATGTTGCGTTCCAAATAGATGTTCTCGGGGCGCTCAATAAGCGTGATGCTTCTCAGTCCACCATTCGCTTCCACCTCCCGTTTCACCTCATGCAGGTATGCCCGCACCTCGCTCACTCGTTTCCACGATTCCTCATTCTTCCCTCCATCGCTAAACACATACACGTCCGTCTCCTTTGCCAAGGTGTTCCTCAGCAAAGCCTGCACCGTCTGTTGCGTGTTATCCACTCGGTTATAAACGAATATGGCTACGGGAGAAATCATGGAAGTTGATATTTCCGTTCTTTTTTAATTTTTCACTTCTCACTTCTCACTTCTCACTCCTCACTCCCTCCCCCTCGGGGGAGTCGGAGGGGGCCTTACTTCTCACTTTTCACTTTTTCCTTCCTCGCTTCCTCAATCGTGACACGCTGATGCAGGTTCACATAATAGTGAGGGTGGGGCACACGTTGTTCAGGAGGAGGCAGTTGCATATAGTCGTGATAGAGCAATTTCAAGTAAGCATCATAGTCGCGAGGAATCGTCACGGTGGTATCCTCAAACTCGTATTCAATCACATCCTCAAACCACTCCTTCTTGAAGATTCGTCCTTCCCACTGCGTCACGCAAACGCACTTGTCGCCATGATGCCCCTTGTAACTGTTCTCCAACTCAATGAACTTCTGCAAATACTGTTTTGCGCGAGGCTTGCGATACCAGTTGAGCACATGCAACCCCAGCGAGTGAATGTCGAAATGCAGCAGGGCGTTGCCGAATGTCTTTGCCGAATACTGACTCAGCGCATTCATATATTTGTCGAACACGCGATGACTCTCATACTGCAATTCGGTGATGTTTTCGTCCGTATCGTCAAACTCATCGAGTGGAAAGATGTCGATATACACACCCATGAGGAAAGGCCAGCGCTCATATTCCCAAATCGTGGAATTGAGCTGCGAAATCTTCCCAAAAGGAATGTAATACCCCTCCGTGCGATAGTTCACGATTTCATACCCCAACGGACGCAACACATCATCCATCTGCATCAGTCGCTCATAGTCTGCACGAGGCATGTAGATGTCGATGTCGTCATCCCAAGGAATAAAACCCTTGTGGCGCACGGCACCCAGCACCGTTCCGCCACAAGCCACGTAGCGCAAGCCATGCTCCGCAAAGAACGACTTGGCAAACTTCAGAGTCTCCAGCAGTTTCGCCTTCAACTGATCACTCGCATTGTCCAGCATGATTTCAGTTTTTGAGTTTTTAAGTTTTTAATCAGGGATTTGAAGGATTTATAAGGATTCTTCATTCTACTCCCCTCGCCTTTTGGAGAGGGGTTGGGGGTGAGGCTCTTTAAACGTTAAACTTTTCTTTGTCCCTAATCAAAAATCTCCAGGAATCTCTCAGCGCACCACAACTGCCACTTCTGGTTGCCTGTCAGCGTGTCCATTGGGATGTCCTTGCGGAATTCTGGTCGTGTTGGTCCTGTCCAGTCCTTGAAGATGGCATCCACAGGGCGAGGCATTGGAATCTTGAATGGAATCTCCAACTCTGGGTATTTCAGTGCGTAAAGTCCACGAACCAAATACTTCGGTTCACCGTTGCGCACACGTTGCATGTCGAGAGGGTCTGCCATCACGAGTCGAACGTATGGGTCGTAGTAAGGCAGTTGTGCCACAGCGAAAGCATTCAGGTAACTGCCCGAACTCTCGATGGAAAAAACGTCGTCCATGAAGCGCATCACGTCGATGCCGTTCTCGCCTTGGCGATAAGGTTCAAATAGTTCCACTTGCGAAACAGGGTGGGTCAGCACCAGTTCGGGGTCGAGGAAAGTATATCGTTTCACGAATGCGTCGAAAGTCCATTCAGGTGAGATGAGTTTGTCCATGCCACCAAAAATCAAGTCGGCACTCTCGCCCACCAAAATCATCTCCACGCCATCCTTCTTGGCTTGGATGGCAGCCTTGTAGATTTGTGGTTCGATGCTGTGCACAGGTGCCCACTTATGACTCATCACGATAGGGGTGTAGTTCTTGTAGTCATCGAAAGTGATTTCTATGAGGTGGTGCTGCAAACCGAGTTTCTTGCAGTATTTCTTCGCACGCTCCACGTCGGCATCAAACACGCCTGTGCTCGAAACGAAGGTGTAGGCATGACTGCCTGGTTTCAGATAAGATGCTAAGTTACCACTGTCCATACCACCCGAGAGCAGAATACCGATATGGTCGAATTTTTCATAGAGAGCATCCACCTGCTTCTGAATCTCGCGGTCAATGTCCTCCGATGTTTTCACAGGAATACGTTCCTCATCTGGAATAGCCTGATAGTTCTCATGACGAAAACCCTCATAGAAATCCATGCCGTCTTTCCAAATGTAACGATAAGCCATGTAAGAGCTTAAGCAAAAATCTTTGTCCTTCATCTTTGTAATTTTTTAATAGTTATTTAGTGTTTGTTTTTTTGAGAATGAAATTTTTCACTTTTCACTTCTCACTTTTCACTCTATTTTACGTCTTCCAAATTATGTTTTCTCACTGCGTTGAGTGCCTCGTTAATCTTTGTCGAGGACACGCCTTTCGTGTAAGGGAAGTAGATAATTTTGATGCCAGCCTCCTCAAATTCCTTCTCATAGTTCTGCCACTTCTCTGTGCCATACCAGTCGTCCCCCACGAAGAGGAACGATGCACCAAGCTTCTTGCATGCCTCCAGTTTGTTCATGTCGTACTGAGGCACGGCAGCATCCACGTACTTGCAACTGCGCACAATTTCAATTCTGTCCTCGAAAGGAATCATCGACTGCTTACCCTTGTACGCAACCAATTCATCAACCGTGACACCCACAATCAGTTTGTCACACATTCCTTTCGCATTTTTCAGTAAGTTCAAATGACCTATATGAAACAAGTCATATACCCCTGTTGTGTAACCGATAGTCATATATTAGTTTTTGAGTTTTTAAGTTTTTGAGTTTTTAAGTTTTTGCGGAGAAATGTAACTTCGTTAAACGTTAAACTTTAAACTTTAAACGTTATTCTTTATTCTTTTTAAACCTTCCGCTCAGCCAAGGCACCTTCTCCACGTATGGCACGAGCAGCATGCAGACACCAAAGAGAATCACGATGAGTAGCACGTAGTCATCCCAATGATGCTTCAGCGTGTGCACATTCGCCGAGCGCAGCATCTTATAGAAAATCAGCATCGGAGCATGTGCCACGAAGAACACCATCGAGTGCTGACCGATATAATTCACCACTGGCACGCGAGGCATCTTGATGTTCAACAGCACGCCACTGATGCCGCAAAGCGAGCATATCGTGCATGCCATGATGCTCCACATGTTGCCATCCCACTTGTTGTCCGACATCTCATATTCCCCATGATGGTAGATGTTCATATACACGAACACTGCCACGAGTACCAACGACACAGCGATGCGCACGGGGTGGTTCAAGCGATTCAGCAACCATTTCCACACGCGTCCGAGGAAGAAGAGGAAAATGCCAAAGAACACATTGTTCAGGCTGAACCACAGCGGGTTGCCCATTGTGTAGAGCCAATAGCTCACGAATGGAAACGCCAGCACAATCCAGCGCAATCCTCTCACCTTCTGCAAGAAATGCATGCCGATATAGGCAACGAAGAACGAGAAAAGGAACCAGCAAGGGATATTGCCATAGAACGAACTCGTGTTCCAAATATGCTCCCAGCAGATTTCCTTCACCATCGCATTCTTCTCGTCCAGGATGAACCACGCAAAGAAGAAGTAAATGGCATTGCCGATAGCGCCCCACACGAAGTAAGGAATCATCAGGCGCTTGAACTTGTCCTTGCAGTATTCCCACGACTTTCCGCTCACCGTCTTGTTGAAATAGCCTGCCTTGAAGAAGAAGAACGACATGAAGAAATACGTCCACCACATAATCGTGGTCCACCATTCCTCCGTCTGAAAACTGCACGCACCCGTGATGTGCAGCATTATCATCCTTATGATGCAAATGCCGCATAAAAAATCGAATGCATGGTTTCTATTCTTCATTCTTCATTTGTGAGCTTCGGGTTTGCCGAAGCCATTCATCATTTTCTACCAAACAGATACTTCTTAAAGAACGGGCTCACGCGCAGGATATTGCTTGCTAAGCAGCAAAAGACAATCACCACGAGTGCCACGCTCACCGTCATTACCACTTCGAGGATGAAGTTCGGGTGCATGCTGTCCAGCCAAGGACCCACCATCTTCAGTCGAGGCATCAGGATGAAGTGCAGGAGATAGATGTCCAGCGTCCTCACGCCTATATATTGCAATCCGCGACCCATCACCGTCTCTTTCGACACGGAATCCTTGTAGTAGCGGAAGAACATCACCACCATCAGCATCAGCGCATACATCGCCACCGTGCGAGGCAGATTCACCCACATCAGTCGGAGCGTGTGCCATTTCAGCACATCCGCAGCACACACGAATGCTATCACAGTCACCACAGGGAAGAACCAGCGCGAGTCGAACAGACGCTCCACCTTGTCCCAATAGCGATGCACCACATTGCCAAACAGGAAAAACTGAAAGTAGTACACCACCTCTATCAAACTCGAATAGCGCATAAACGCACTCCCCGGATATTTGAAATACTTCGGCATAAACGCCGTCTCATAGATGATGATACTCACCAACCACAGCACCAAAATGCCCCACCCCCCACAGGAGTTAGAACGTAGAGCGTGAAGCGTGGAGTGTGAAGCGTTGCCGTCCGGATGGTATTTCTCCTCCCCTCGGGGAGGAAGGGAGGGGGCTTTGGCTGTTGGAGTGCCTTGTGTTTTTTGCTCAAAGTAGGCGAACACATAGTAAATCACAAACATAATCAGCAACGCCCACGTGAACCAGTATCCGCTCTTCGTTGGCGAAGCCATCGCACGCTCCATAGCAGGCCAGAATTCCTTTGCCCTCACCACGAGGCACACCGTCAGGAACACAATCGTAGGGATGACCTGAATCTTGAACTTCTTCCATATCATCGTGCCTAATCGGTTCCGCGTCCAAATCATGTCCGCCTTCCATGCCAAGAATCCACTCACAAAGAAAAACAACGGCATGCGAAACAGCACGATAAAAGGCATGGACGTAGATGTCTTCAGGTTCATCCCGAAGCACATCTGCCCCACATGATACGCCACCACGAGAATCATCGTGAATCCCCGCATGGCATCCAGCCATTCCAGTCGCTGCTTTCCTTGCATATCAGCCTTTCATCATCTGTTCTACAAACGACACTGCAAAGTTAATAAAAAGAAAATGATTATACTCAATGAAGTAACGATAAAATATCAACTTGTCACATTTTGAATTTTTAAAACTCCCCTTTGAATGAAACAATCCTCCCCTTTGCTTGTATTAGTGTTCTCCTTTACTTTTGCTGACGTTTTCCTTCAAATGTCCTGAATTTTTCATTTGAATATACTGAATCAATCCTTTGCTTTTACTGAAACGCCGAGCCCTCAACGTTTACACGGCGAACCTTCGCCATCGCAACGCCGAAGGCTCGGCAAGTCGATGACGAACCTTCGGCAACTAGTTGAATCCAAAGGAACGCTTCAGTATATCCACACATGAACTTCTGACAATCCCCTAAAGCGTTTCAGTCAATCCCCTCATGGCTTCATCATAATTACTAAAAAAAGCGCCTTATTGGGCGCTTTCTATAAACTTGTCTGTTTGGAACGATTCTATTGAGCTGCTTGAGCGATGGCGTGAACTTCTTCTGGGGTGATGTCGAAGCTGATTTTTTCGCCAGTGATGTCGCCACGGTAAACTCGGCGGATGGTGCAGCCGAGCTTGTCGCAGTTGGTGATGAGGCGGATGACATCGTTGCTACCATGAGTGAGGCGGTCGGTGAATTCAGCGATGTTCTTGTCGTGCATTGCCTTGGCAAACTTGTCCTTTCCCATCGTGTTCAGGTTCTGCTCGTCGTTCTCAATCACGTTGTAGGTGAAGGTGACGGTCTTGTCGTCTTCAAACTTGATTTTGGTGAGGAGCGTGTTTTCGTCCATCTGGATAGGGGTGAAGAGGGAAGCACCGTAGATGCCGCTCTTGAGGAGACGTTTCGACTGGTCGAGTGGGGAGAGTGCCTTGAATTTCTCGTATTCCGTCTTGAGATATTCAGGAGGAAGGATGCAGAGTACGGTGTCGCCGTTCTGGAACTTGTAGATTTTGCGTACTTCCACATCGCCTGCGATGAGTGACTCGAACACGGATTCGTCGTAGTCGCAAATCATGTTGCAGAGCAGAGCGTCCTGCAAATCAGCTTTTTTCTTTGCCACGTTGGGGTTGAAACCATCGAATTCATAAGAGTTGGTGAAGATGAGTTTTCCACCTTTGAGCACAAGGTCCTCGAACTTACCGGTGCGGTCGGGCGACTGCGCGAGTCCCTTCTCTTTCTCGGCTTTCACGAACTCAGACACTTTTTGGCGAGCTTCCTTCACGTCGGAAGATTCGCAACTCATGAATAGTGCGGTGGAGAGGATGGCGATTGCCAGAATAAATGTTTTCTTCATAAGATTTTGTGTTTTTTAAGGGTTAGTGAGTGTTTTAGATGAATAGACTGGGGCAAAGATAAATAAAAATAGTGAAAAGTGAGAAGTGAAAAGTAAAAAAAATGAAGAATGTAGAATGAAGAATGAAGAATAATGCCATCCGGATGGAGGTAAAATACATTCTTCATTCTTCATTCTACATTCTTCATTTAATTTACTTCACCATGACCTTCTTGCCATTCACGATATACAAGCCTGAACGGGTGATGCTGCTTACGCGTTGACCAGAGAGGGTGTAAATGGCATTGGTGTTGGCGTTGGTGCTCACTTGCTCGATGGCAGTTGGAGCGTCCTTGCCGATGTAGTAGAGGTGGAAGTTATCGAAAATCGTCCAGTCGGCAGAGATGGTGGTGTCCTTGCGGATACCGAGTTTTGCATCCTGAGTGCCGTCGAGATAGAAGTCAACGGTGTTGCCATCCACATTCAGATGCTTCTGGTCGAAGAGGATGTTGGCTGCTTCCATCGTGTTGGCGAAGAAGAGCACGTCTTCTGCTTCGATGGTTTCGTCGGTAGCGTTTGGACTCCAGTAGCCGTTGAACTGCTCACCCTTCACGAAGAAGTTTGCCCACGACTGGATGTCGCTTTGCATTTCGTTGGCATAGAGCTTGGCGTTGAGCACGTTGCTTGGTTCGCCCGTTTCTTCGTCGATGGTGGTGGAGTTCGTGTAAGCCGTTTCGCAAGAACCGTCGCGATAGAAGCCCTGCACGGCGAAGCGATAGAAGCCAGCTGGCAGACCGCTCACAATCTGATAGATATTGAAGTTCGAGTTGTAGAACTCACACTCCGAGTAGTAGTTGGCAGGGGTGCCCGTGGCGATGGTCCATCCTGCATGGCTGTCGCCTGTGAAGCTTGGATTCACGAGGAAGGCGGTAATATCCACAGGGTTGTTTTCGTCGGCAGTCTTGTCGGAGATGGACGACTTCATGATGGCTGTAAGTTCATCCTGCAGAGCCTTCACAGCTTCAGCATCAGGTGTGGAAGCGGCGAAGATGGCTGCTTGCTCTTCGAGCTTGGCGGTAGCAGATGCTGTGCTCCATGCCTCGGCTGCTTCAGCCACCACTGCATAAGCGCGATAAGCATCCATCAATGCCTGGAATCCAGGGATGGCTGCAACCGTTGTAGAGTCTGTTTCGAGCGTTGCTGCAATGCTGTTGCTCAGGCTCTTGAGAGCAGCAGCTGCAGTAGCAGATTTGCCTGCAATTTCGTCGTTGAAAGATTCGAACGAAGCTGTGAAAGCGTTCTCTTCTGCTGCCACAGACTGCGTCTTGTCAATCAAGTTCGTGAGGAGTGCGATGGCATTGTATGTGTCGTTGTTGGCAACGATGGATTCAGCTTCAGCATTGGCAGCAGCGGCATCTCCCTTGAATGTGAGAGTGGAAACGAGTTCGGCAATTGCCTCTTGCTTTGCCTTCAGGTCGGCAGTGAGATCCACATCCGTTCCGTAATAAATGAGGCGGAAATTGGTCACACAGAACCATCCCACGTAAGCCTGTCCGATGGTTGTGGATGCGGCACCGATGGTGAGGAGTCCGTTTTCACCCACAAGAATCTTGTCGGTAGCGAGGGTGGTCCACTGCTGAGCATCCCAACCTTGGTTGTCGAGCACGGCACTCACTTTGGTCACTCCGTTAGCCGAAGCGTAAGTGTGCTGGGTGGTTGGTGCAGCGTTGGTAATCCAGTCGGCAGACACGCTGTAGTAGCCAGCAGGCAGACCTGTGAGGTCCTGATGCACATCGAGTGATCCGACGGTCGTCTTGTTGTGCCAGTTGTTCCAAGTGATGCGTCCTTCTGTCCAGTTCACACGTGCGTCATCCACCACGAAGGAGTTGCCGTTCACCCATCCTGCGGAATTGGCATCGGCAGGCGTCGTGTTGTTGGCATAGCCGTGGTCGCTTTCGTAAGGGAAGCTGTAGGAACCGTCCTCGTTCTGAGTAGGTTCGGCATCAGGATTGGCAAACCAAGGATGGAGCACGAGTGCAGTCACGTCGATACCTGTGCCGTCGGAAGGGATTTCTTGAGAAGTGACATAGATTCCCTTGGCTGTGGCAACGCTGGCATTGGCTGTTTCAGCATCGTCAGCCGAAGTAGGGTTGTCGAGCGTGGCAAGTACTGCTTCGAGTGTTGCCAAATAAGCATCCTTGCCAGGGTAGTTGGTGCGGTCGGCATATTCCATCTCGGCAGTGATGTTTGCCTTGGCTGCATTGCAAGCTGCCACGATGAGTTTGATTTCCTCCATGCGGGCAAGGATGTCGGCAGCACCCTGCTTGTAGCCTTCCACACTTGGGTCCTCATCCACCTTGTCGGCAATGTCGGTAGCGTAGGTTTCGAGGCTTTCAAAGAGAGCCTGATAATCCTCGAGTTCACCAAGGAAGTCCTCGTATTCGTCCATCACGGCGATGAATTCGTTCTGTGCCAATGCCAGGCGCACATCGTCATCCACCTCGCCACTCTTGATTTTCATGACGAGTTGCTGCTGTTCTTCGTTGAGTGCAGCTGCATAGATGGTGAAGTCGTCGTAGGCAAAGGCAGGGTCGGGGTCAGCCCAAGTCCACTGAGCCACACCACCGAGGTAGAGGTCGGCATAGTTTCCGAGGTTCTTGAAGAAGTAAGAAGCGGTGCCGTCCGTATAGAAGTCTGACTTGCAGTTCCATTGGTTGAAGAGCTGTGCATCGACATAGACGCTGGCAGTGTTCTCCTTCTGCGACAGCACGAGCGCGACGTAATGCCAGTTGTCGTTGAAGTCCGTAGGCACAAGGGCAATGGAGTCGTTGCCTTCGCTGTCCTTTACCACTTCTTCCACTGTCTTCTGCTTCAGCCAGTCGGTGTTCTCTTGGTTCGATCCGTTCACGTTCTCATCGCCGCCGAAGTCATCCCATCGACCAGCCCAGTCGTTGATTTGGAGCCAACCGCGAGCATTCTGCGCCCACATAGGTCCGTTCCATCCGTCGGAGGATTTGAGTCCACGATTGCCAGCGGTGTAGAAGGTGTAAAGCACCGAATAGTAGTAGTTGATGTTTGGGAAGTTGATGTTTGCAACAGTTGGGTTCACCCAGAAACCGATGGAGATGGCATCCGTAGCTGCATCGCCAGCTTTCTTCAGTCCGTCCGTCTCGATGCGCAAGTAGTTGGTTGCCTTGGTCGTCACAGCCGCGTTAGGTGCGTTCTGGTAGTAGGTGCCGAAGTTCGGGTCAGTGGATTGGCGCAGTTCGCCATCACCCACTTGTGTACCATTCACGTCGGCAACGGTAGTAGCTCCCTCGAAGGTGAGGGAATAGACAGGTCGAGGAAGGGTGGTCTGTGCATGGAGAGCCACAGAGCAAACCATTCCTGCAAGGAGCATGTAGATTTTTCTCATAAAGCAAATTTTTAGATAAATAATAGTTAGTACAGTTATTAAGATTTTGCAAAGGTAAGGGAAAAAAAGAAAAGTAAAAAGAAAAAGGAGTTTTTTTAAAACAGAAAGGCTGTCATCCCATCCGTCCTCCCTCCCATCGATTGTAACAGGATTGTAATAGCTACGTCATAAGGGCGTAACAAGAATATCGTTCATTTGCAGAAGAAAAAAAACAAATGCAAATGGAATTGATTATTAACATTTTCTCGCTTGTAGGTTCGCTGGCACTGTTTCTCTTCGGAATGAAAACCATGTCGGAGGGGCTTGAAAAGTTTGCGGGTGACCGCTTGCGCAGTATCCTGACCGCCATGACCAAAAACCGTGTGATGGGTGTTTTGACAGGTATCCTCATTACGGCACTGATCCAATCATCAAGTGCCACTACAGTGATGGTCGTTAGTTTTGTGAATGCTGGTTTGATGACGCTTGCGCAGTCTATCGGCGTCATCATGGGTGCAAACATCGGAACTACTGTCACAGCATGGATTATCTCTGCCGTGGGGTTCAAAGTGAATATCGCTGCTTTTGCCATCCCCTTGTTGGCGATTGGCATGCCATTGATATTCAACCGAAAAGACCATAGAAAGAGCATTGGTGAGTTTATTTTCGGTTTTTCGTTCCTCTTCATGGGTCTGTCGTTCCTGCAAGAGACTGCTACCTCCATGAACATTGGTGACATGGTGGCAAACTTGTTGGCACACGTGCCTCAGAATTCCTTCCTTACCATCATCCTCTTTGTCATCGTTGGCGCTATAGTCACCATGATTGTTCAGGCATCGGCTGCCACGATGGCCATCACATTGATGCTCTTCGGAATGAACATTCAAGGCTTTGGCTTCGAGCAGGCAGCAGCATTGGCAATGGGTCAGAACATCGGTACCACGATTACGGCATTCATGGCTTCTCTCACTGCCAACACACAGGCTCGCCGTGCTGCCTTGGCACACATGTTCTTCAATGTGTTTGGCGTGGTGGTATTCCTCATCGTTTTCTATCCAGCTTGCCATGCTGTCAGCTGGTTCGTAGAAAACATCATGGGTGGTGGCAACGACCTCTACAAGCTCTCTGCCTTCCACACTGCCTTCAACATCATCAACACGCTGCTGCTCATCGGCTTTGTCAAGCAGATTGAGGCATTAGTGTGCAAGGTACTGCCTATGAAGGCTCAGGACGAAGACTACCGTCTGAAGTACATTAGTGGCGGTTTGCTCTCAACGGCTGAGCTTAGCATCATGGAGGCACAGAAGGAAATTCACAGCTTTGCAGAGCGTTGTCAGCGGATGTTCAGGTTTGTTCCAGAACTCTTGCAGTTGCAGGACGAAATGAAGTTTAACAAGCTCTTCACACGTATTGAGAAATATGAGAACATCACCGATTCTATGGAGATGGAGATTGCCAGCTATCTGAACAAGGTGAGTGAAGGGCGTCTGTCCGATGCCTCCAAGAGTCAGATTCAGAAAATGTTAAGGCAAATTACGGAATTGGAGTCCATCGGCGATTCGGTCTATAACCTCGGCCGCACTTTGAACCGCCATCGTATGCACTGTCAGAAAGCCTTCACTGACGAACAGATTCAGCACATGCAAACCATGATGCAATTGGTGGACGGTGCTTTGGTAGAGATGCTAAAGCGAATAGACTTGCCCATCACCAAGGCTGGCCTTAAGACCTCGCTCAACATTGAGCACGAAATCAACAACTATCGGACTCAACTGAAGAACCAAAACTTGCAAGACGTTAATTCTGGTCTCTATGATTATCAGTTGGGTGTGTTCTACGTTGATTTCATCTCGGAGTGTGAGAAACTCGGCGACTATGTGATGAACGTGATGCAAGCAGGAAAAGGATTGAACAACGACTTTGAAGATCGCCCAATCAATGGGCAAGGCTGAGTGCCAGCAAGTTCAGCCAGAGGTTTCGCTTAGAATCTGGCAAAGGTGAACCTGATGGTGAGTCCGCCGCCAGGAGTAGAGAGTGCAGTTGCTTGTCCACCATGGGCAGCAACTGCATTTTTTACGATGGCAAGACCTAAGCCGGTGCCGCCGAGTTTGCGTGAGCGTCCTTTATCGACACGGTAGAAACGTTCAAAGAGATGATTGAGGTGATGCGCATCGACGCCGGAACCGTTATCGCTCACCAAGAACTCGTAGAAATGGCGTCCATCTTTTTCTGTCTCATTGCAGACAATCTTCAGAAGCGAAGCTCCTGTGGCGTAGGCAATGGCATTGTCGATAAGGTTACGGAAGATGCTATATATCAGACTCTGGTCGCCCAGCACTTCCACATGCTGCGGCGTTTGGAGTGAAGGGGTAATGCCCTTGTCCTGAAGTTGTAGTGCGGTGTCATCAAGCACGTTTTGCATCACTTGCAACACGTTGACCTGACGGAATTCATGTCGCGCCTTTGATCGGTTGTCATCAATCTCGTCGAGTTTGGTGAGGGCGCTCATGTCGAGCAATAACTTGCTCATACGTTCACTTTGGGCATAGCAACGCTCCAGAAAATGTTTTTTCTTTTCCTCGGGCATGTCGGGATTGTCGAGAATACTCTCCAGATAGCCGTGGATGCTTGCAGCGGGCGTTTTCAGCTCGTGGGCGGCATTCTGCGTAAGCTGTCGTTTGATGCGCACCTTGTCCTCCTCAGAATGGCGTAGCTTCCAGTAGAGCATGATGATGGTGTGGCTGATGTCGCCCAATTCGTCGTCGGGCAGTCGGCGCTCCAGTTCGTGGTCCAGTTCCTCACCCTCCTCCGCCTTCACGGCAAACTCGCGTAAGTAGCCGATATGGCAGCTGATGCGGTGAGTGATGTAGTAGAGCACAATGCCTAACAATAGGGTGAGAACACCGGCAAAGTAGATGAAAGTGTTGTCGGCTTGGAGCGAGCGAGTCAGCTCGGCTGAATAGGGCACGGCAGCACGCACGATAACATCATCAAAACAAGTGGCAGAATAGAAGTAAGTCTCGTGGGTCGATTGCGACATACGCTTGATATCGTAGCCATTGCCCTCTTTTAATGCCTGTTGAATTTCAGCTCTCTGCAAGTGGTTGCCCAATGCTTCCACATGGGTGTCGTAGCTATCAAGGACGACCCGTCCTTCCTTGTCTATCACAGACACACGCAGACCTTCCATCTGATGGTGGAGCACATAGTCGCGAAAGGGTTGACTACTGGTCAGACTATCCTTGCCAAGTGTCTGCACCATCTCGTAGTTATACATCTGCAGTCGTGAATGAAGAATGTCAATTTTGTACTCCTTTTCGCGCTTATACTGATACACGCTGAAACAAATGGCAAAAAGCAGGAACACACCGCCGAGGCTCAGTAGTAAATTGCGCTGGAACGATTTACTTTTCAAAGTAGTAGCCATATCCCACACGTGTTTTTATCTGTTTACCATAATGACCTATCTTTTTGCGCAATCGGGTGATGTTCACATCCACCGTACGGTCGAGCACCAACACATCCTGTGGCCAACAATTCTTCAGCAAGTCCTCACGAGAATAAACCTTGTTAGCATGTTGAAGGAAAAAAGAAAGCAGCTCAAATTCCAACTTGGTGAATTCCAACTCCTTCCCATCGCATGTGGCAGTCTTGGCGTTCAAGTCGAGTGTAATGCCTTCATACACGATTTTGTTTTCAGCAAAACCTGAAACCACTTGCTCCGACTGTGCAGACCGTCTGAGCACAGCCTTGATTCTTGCCTTCACCTCTTTCATACTCAGAGGCTTGGCTATATAGTCGTCTGCACCTATATTCAGACCCTTCACCAGGTTGTCTTCACTGTCGAGAGCCGTTATGAAGATGATGGGAATACGTGCAGTAACGGGATTGTTCTTCAATCTGCGTGCCATCTGGAAACCCGACATTTCCCCCATCATCACGTCAAGCAGAATCAACGAATAATCCTGCAGAGGTAGTTCCAATGCCTCCTCCGCAGAATTTGCGACATCCACTTCAAAGCCTTCTGTTTCAAGGTTGTATTGCAAAATCTCACAGATGTCCTGCTCATCATCAACAACAAGAATTTTCATGTTTCATCAGTATTTCAGATGGCAAAGATATTGACTATTTCCGAATAATTGACATGATTTATATTACAATGTTATTAAAATCTACGTAGGGGAATAGGGACAGAGGGACTGGGAACATAGGTGTAGAAGGCATTAGCCTTGGCATTGGTTTTCCATCCGGATGGCTTCCCTCCCCCTTGGGGAGCTGGAGGGGACTTTAGTGGAGCAGGAGAAGGGTTTTGGGGGATTATCAGCAACTCATGTGTGGATATTCTGAACCGATCCTTTGGATTCAACTAGTTGCCGAGGGCTCGTTATCGAAATGGCGAGCGCTCGGCGTTGCGATAACGAGGGCTCGCTATAATTCCATTGAGGGCTCAGCTTTTCAGTAAAATCAAAGGAAAGGACCAGTTCAATCAAACGAAAGTGCCAGTTCAATTGAAGGAAAGGACCATTTCAATCAAAAGAAAGTGCCAGCACAATCAAGGTGTTGTGCTGGCACAATCGGTTGAGGGGATGTGTGGAGTGGGATGGGCGTATGTGTTATTTATAGTTCGAGAAGAGATTCTTCTTTTCCATCATTTCGATGATGGAGTTTTCGAGGTCGGTTCGCTTCACGATTTCGTTATCTTTCCAGAAGCGTGGGTTGTATTTTGTTTTGTCAATCACCTCACGTAGTTTGGAACTGTTGCGCACGGCTTGCTTGCTTGCTTCCTTGAGTTTGCCCGTATTGAAAAGAATGGATGAGAACTCGTAAGGGATTCCGTCGTACATGGCTGTGGCGTTGGCAACGACAGACTGCACTTCCGTGAACTTGCGGTCGTGGGTATAGGTGATGTCGAAATTGGCTATCAGTGGGAATCTCCTACCCAATGAGTCGCGCACGAAGAGGTTGTGAACCGTTCCCTCGTAACGCTCTATCTGGTAGGTGACGGGGGTAACGTAGAGGGTTGCCTCGACAATGGTTTTGAGGATATGAGTTTTAGGCGTGAAGTGAATCTTGTAGTGGGTTGCCTTTCCTGTGGTGGGGTTGGAGAGGGTTTCGAGACTGACGTCGTAGAAATTCTGGTAGAAAAGTTCGATAGGACCAATCATGTCGCTTATATGCCCTTGTGTGCCTCCTCGCAGTGGCATTTGGGTGATGAACTGGAAGTTGTTGACATTTTGGTATTTGCTTAGGGAGTCATGGTCGATATAGGCATAGCGTCCGTTGATGAGACTGAGGTTGCGGATGGAGAGAGCGGAGTTGGCATTGAAGAATGCCTCGGTATATTCGGTGCTGTTGCCCAATGCCTGGGTGTTTTGGCGATAATAGAATCGAGATGTTTTTCTCTTTTTCTTGTTGATTTCATCGTTGTAGTTGGAGATGATTCGTCGGATGATTTGGTCAACGGGTTCCACCACTACTTCGCTTAGCATGTTGTGGGCAGGACTGAGGGCGAGGACAGGCATGATGGAATCAGAGGCGAGGGTGAGTTCGCTGGCTGATACGACAAGGGTTTCGTAGCCGATGAAGGAGATGCGGAGCTGGTCGATAGGGCGTGCATTGATGACGAACTGTCCGTCGAGGTTGGTCATGGTTCCATTGTCGGCATCCACATAGACGTGTGCGTGAGGAATGCGCTCACGAGTGTTCTTGTCTATCACGACGGCCTGGAAAAGCCCCCTCCCGTCCTCCCCGAGGGAAGGAGTGGAATGTGAAGCGTGAAGCGTGGAGCGTGAAGCGATGCTGTCCTGAAGGGATTTTTCACTTTTCACTTTTCTCTTTTCACTTTCGTCATCGTTGACGAACTCTTTGATTTCTTCCAATTTGTAGGCGTCGTGGGTCTTGTCGTAGGCAATGAATCCTCCTTCGTCGCCGATGCCTTCGGCAGATATGTACATCTGCTGGCAGGAGGAGTTGTTGTAGAACTCCACGGTGGTGCGTCCTGTGACGTCGGTCTGCAGGTTTGGTGCCCAATAGAGGGTGCGGCGGAAGTCCTCCATCGGTGGAAGGACGGAATAGTCGTCCATCTGGAAGGTGGATGGGATGCTATAGCCGTGGAACCATGTGGAACGACGACCTTTTTTGCTTTCGGTGGAATAGGTGGCGAATGGGAATATCCAAAATTGGTAGTAACTGCTAGAAGGATTGTGGCTGATGTAGATGGATTTTATATCGTCGATGAAAATGGGGTCACCCATCGGACTATAGTTTCCAATGATGAGGTTAGCGTTCATGTTGTTGTATTGGATATTCGTCAATGGGGATAAGTGCCTATCATCAATTGGAATGAGTCCGGTATGTAGGGTACCATCGTCATTGATTAGGCTGTGGTCAATAACTCTGAATGATGGATTGACCTTCTCGAGGAAATCCCACCAAGTAGGTACGATTTCGCCACGGTCGAGCATGTCCTGTGCGATTTCTTCCATGTCGTAGTAGATTTGGGCGTAGCGGCGTGCATTGAGTTCGCCAAACCAACCAATGCCTGGGTCGGTGAAGTAGCGCCTGCGAGACGTGACCTTGACGGTCTTGGTGACGAATTGACGCTTGCCCACCTTGATGCGGAATGGGGAGTTGTCGGAGTCGGTGTCTTCCACTTGCTCGTAGGTTTTTCGCTGGAAGAGATTGGCTTCGGGCACAGGAATGCGCTTCGATTCCTCCTTCATGATGGTGCGCAGGGAAGGACGGAACTGGCGATCGACCATGATGGTGAAGGTTTTGAGCTTTCCGTCAATCATTGTTTTCATATCCATCTTGAAGTCACCCCAGACGGGTTCATTGATGCGAAGGGCGTAGTTTCCGAATTTGTCGGTGATGGCATCTCCCAAGAGGCTTCGTCCCTGTTCTCTGTTCCAAAGGGTGACATGGACTTTTACGCTATCGACAGGATGTTTCTTCAGCCATATCAATTGGGAGTCTCCGAGCCGTCCATAGACGTACTGCTGGTCTTCAATAATCTGATGCTTGCCTTCCATGGGGAGAGGGTCGGTCATCTGTTCCCAGTTGTAGCGTCGCCAACCTTGCACGAGCATGAGGGTGTCGGCTGCCATGCGGTGGAGGCGGTCGTCCTTTTCGAAATAGTATTCAGGGTGGGCGATGAAGCCGCGTATGTCGCTACCGAGCAGCATGTAGGTGCGGATGTCGCCGCTTTTGCCGTTGTTGAGTGTGCCAGCATCCATCGCGGAGAAGGAGAGACGTGCATGAGGTGCTGTGGTGAGTTGCAGACGGACCTTTCCGCATGGCTTGAGCACAGAGTCGGAATCGATGGTGATGGTGATGTTGTTCTCTTCTGTAAGTGTAGGACAGATGAAGAAGCGTCGCTCGGCTTGGATGTGTCCGTCGGCAGTGAAGATGGTCAACTGGTTGACGCCTGGCTTCATTTCTGCTCGCCGCCATTTGAATTCCATCCACGCATCAGCAGTGACGGTGTCGGCAACGACGATGTTTCCCTCATTCATGATGACATAGCCGAGTTTTCTGCCAACGATGGCATCTGAGCATTGGAGAAGGGCTGTGATTTCGGCATCGTCGAGGGTGTTCATACGAATGACGCAACCTTCGTTTTTCACTTCGGGCAGTTCGAATTCGTGCTTCTTGTGATTGGAGTCGGTGATGATGAATTGCAGGTCTGATTGGTCAGGGATGATGTCGAACATGCCTCGACCATTGGCATCTGTTTGGGCAATGGCAAACATCTTGTCTTTTTTATTCATCACCATGCCCACCACTTTCTGATGCTCCAATGTTTCGCGGTCGATGACTTCGAATGCCACTCGGCTGCGCATGCCTTCCACGAGGTCGCCGCCCTCGGGATAGAAGTTGACGACGTAGTTCTTGGCTTTGCGTCCTTTTCTTCCCAATCCTTCGAGGTTTCCCAAGGTGTCCTCCACGAATTCGCGGTCAGGCAGGCGGTAACGATAGCTGAGGGTGTCGATGGCTGGATGGGAGTAGTCGCCCTCTGTCTCTGGCTTCTTGAAGATAGGGAACACGCGGGAGAAAATGCCAGGAAGGTAACTGGTGCCTTCACTCAGTTTGTCTTTCTTGAACCACGACAGATAGGTCTTTGGAATTTCATCTAGTGCATAGCCACTTTTCTTATCGACGGCTCCACCTGTTGCCCAATTGGTCATGTAGCGGGTGTAGGCTCTCACTTCGTAGAAGCCTGTCACAAAAATAATTGAATCGAGTTGGATGTCGCCATAGCCCACACCGTCCTCGATTTTCACGATTTCCTTTTCGATGATGTTGCCGGCTGGATCCAACAATTCCACATAGACAATCTTGCTGAGGTCGCTAAGCTGTCCGTTATCAGCACGCACGACGTAGGCTTGGAACCACATGGTTTCGCCTTTGAAGTAGCCGGTGTTGTCGAAATGCAGATAGACTTTCTCCTGTGGATAGAGTTCGTTGAAGCGCATGGCACGCTGCATGTAGGAGAAAATGCTGTCGTCGGGTGAAGAATACAGATTTGGCATTGCCAAGGCTGTCACTTTCATCATCACTGCGATGATGAAAAACAAAAAGATTCTCATAAATCGTTTCATAGTTCGGTTAAGTTTAAAAGTTAAGGTTAGGGGATGGAGAATAATAGTGAGAAGTGAAAAGTGAAGAATGCCATCCGGATAGATAATTTTTCACTCTTCACTTTTCACTTTTCACTTATACGTAGCGTTAGTCTTTGAGCTTAGCCCAAATGAATTCACGGTTGAGTCGAGCGATGTTGGCGATGGTTTCGCACTTAGGACACACTGCCTCGCAAGCACGGGTGTTGGTGCAGTTGCCAAATCCCAGTTCGTCCATCTTTGCTACCATTGCCTTCGCACGCTTAGCGGCTTCTGGCTTGCCCTGAGGAAGTAGAGCGAGCTGGCTTACCTTCGAGCTCACGAAGAGCATAGCAGAACCGTTCTTGCAGGCTGCCACACAAGCACCGCAACCGATGCAGCTGGCGCAATCCATTGCCTCGTCCGCATCCTGCTTAGGAATGAGGATGGCGTTGGCATCCTGAGGAGCACCTGTGCGAACGGAAACGTAACCACCTGCCTGCATAATCTTGTCGAATGCAGTGCGGTCAACCATACAGTCCTTGATGACAGGGAAACCTGCTGAGCGCCAAGGCTCCACGGTAATCACGTCGCCATCCTTGAAGCGGCGCATGTAGAGCTGACAAGTAGTGGCACCACGCTCGGTCTTTCCGTGTGGAGTACCGTTGATATAGAGAGAGCACATACCGCAGATACCTTCGCGGCAGTCGTGGTCGAATACGAAAGGCTCCTTGCCTTCTTCTACGAGCTCCTCGTTGAGGATGTCGAGCATTTCGAGGAAGGAAGTGTCGCCAGGGATATCCTTCATCTGACGGCTTTCGAAGTGGCCCTTGTCCTTAGGACCATTCTGCTTCCAATATTTAATGGTGAATGAAATATTCTTGTCCATGTTGTTTTAAGTTTTTGAGTTTTTGAGTTTTTAAGTTTTTAAGTTTTCGTGGAGAGTTTTCACCCAACTGTAAAAACTTTAGTTCTTAAGTTTTAAGTTTTAGTTTTCGTCAATAACAGTACGATGAAAAGAGTCTAAATGATTTTTCCTCCTATAAATAAGAGATTTCAACATCTTTAATACCTCTTGATTCAAACTATCTGTCTCTCTGAAAAGTTGTTCTTCAACAAATCCGAATCTTTTAGATAATTCAAGCTGAGTGTCCAATTCGTTGCAAGAACCTACCGAGATATAGAGGAAATTCACTAATTCCTTATCGCTGTCTCTGCCATATCCTTCCGCGATGTTTGATGTAATAGAAATAGCACATCTTCGCATTTGGCTAACTAATCCATATTTTTCATCGTAGGGAAAGAGTGCCGTCACTTCATATACTTTCTGAGTGAGATTCATACTCTTTTGCCAAACAATGAGCTCTTTATGGCTTGCCATGGCTTACAGACGAAAACTAAAAAACTTATAAACTTATAAACTAAAAAACTTATTTTATTAATTCTTGTAATTACGTGTCTGAACCTTGATAGCCTCGTATTCGAGTGGTTCCTTGATGAGTTCTGGAGCCACATCGTCTGAGCCTTGATACTTCCAGCAACCTACGTAGAAGTAGTTCTTGTCGTCGCGCTTTGCTTCGCCTTCCTCAGTCTGGTATTCCTCACGGAAGTGACCACCGCAGGATTCGTTGCGGCTGAGGGCGTCGTAAGCGATGAGCTTACCCATCGTGATGAAGTCGTCGAGGTGGATTGCCTTGTCGAGCTCGATGTTGAGACCTTCGCGAGTGCCAGGGATGAAGAGGTTGGTGTCGAATTCCTTGCGGAGCGCATCAATCTTCTTGATACCTGTCTCAAGTCCTTCCTTCGTACGACCCATGCCGATGTATTCCCAGCAGATGAGACCGAGTTCCTTGTGGATAGAGTCAACAGAGCGCTTGCCCTTGATGTTCATGAGCTTCTGGATGCGCTTTTCTGTAGCTGCCTCCACTTCTGCGAACTCTGGAGCATCGGTAGAGATGCGAGGCCAGATAGCTTGGTCGGCAAGGTAGTTCTGAATCGTATATGGCAGAACGAAATATCCATCTGCAAGACCCTGCATGAGTGCGCTGGCACCGAGGCGGTTTGCACCGTGGTCGGAGAAGTTGCACTCGCCGATAGCGAAGAGTCCAGGAATGGAAGTCTGGAGTTCGTAGTCAACCCAAATACCACCCATTGTGTAGTGGATAGCAGGGAAGATCATCATTGGGTTATAGTATTTCACACCGTTGATTTCGCGAGCCACTTCGCCTGGGTTCACGTCGGTGATTTCCTCATACATGTCAAAGAGGTTGCCATAGCGCTGGAGCACTACGTCGAGGCCCAAACGCTCGATGGATTCGGAGAAATCGAGGAATACGGCAAGACCTGTGTTGTTCACACCGAAGCCCTTGTCGCAACGCTCCTTAGCTGCACGGCTGGCAACATCGCGAGGCACGAGGTTACCGAATGCAGGATAGCGGCGCTCCAAGTAGTAGTCGCGGTCCTCTTCAGGAATATCGCTACCCTTGATTTCGCCCTTCTGCAATTTCTTAGCATCTTCCAACTTCTTTGGCACCCAGATACGACCATCGTTACGAAGCGACTCAGACATGAGTGTGAGCTTCGACTGCTTGTCGCCGTGAACTGGAATACAAGTTGGGTGAATCTGCACGTAGCAAGGATTTGCGAAATAAGCACCCTTGCGGTAGCACGACATAGCTGCAGTGACGTTGCAACCCATTGCGTTGGTCGAGAGGAAGTAAGTGTTTCCGTAACCACCAGTTGCAATCACAACGGCATTGGCTGAGAAGCGCTCGAGCTTACCAGTTACGAGGTTCTTGGCAATAATACCACGAGCACGACCGTCGATAATCACCACGTCGAGCATTTCGTAACGAGTATAGAGCTTCACCTTCTTAGCGTTCACCTGTGCAGAGAGTGCAGAGTAAGCGCCGAGGAGGAGCTGCTGACCTGTTTGTCCCTTGGCATAGAAAGTACGGCTCACCTGAGCACCACCGAAGGAACGGTTGGCGAGTGTGCCACCATATTCGCGTGCGAAAGGAACGCCCTGTGCCACGCACTGGTCGATGATGCTGTTCGACACTTCAGCAAGACGATAAACGTTTGCTTCGCGAGCACGGTAGTCACCACCCTTCACAGTGTCGTAGAAAAGACGATAAACAGAGTCACCATCGTTCTGATAGTTCTTTGCAGCATTGATACCGCCTTGAGCAGCGATGGAGTGAGCGCGGCGAGGAGAGTCCTGGATGCAGAAGTTGAGCACGTTGAAGCCCATTTCGCCAAGAGAAGCTGCTGCGGAAGCACCGGCAAGACCAGTACCAACGACAATCACGTCGAGCTTCAGTTTATTCTTTGGGTTTACCAAGCGCTGGTGTGCCTTATAGTTGGTCCATTTCTCAGCAACTGGTCCCTCAGGTATTTTTGAATCTATTTTAACCATAATGAGTTTTTGAGTTTTTAAGATGTTGAGTTTCTAAGTTTTTGAGTTTTTAAGTTTTAACTGAGAAGTGTAACTTCTTTAAACTTTAAACGTTAAACTTTAAACTTTTTTCAATGTCCGCAGCATCCAGCAGCACATCCCTTGGCGCATTCGCACAAGTCGCCTAAGTTGCAACCGCAACCACTACCGCAAGGGCAAGTGAGCGATGGAGCGAGGCCTGTTGCAAAACCGATAATGACTGCAAGGAACATGAGCGCCAGCAGAGTCACATAGATGATGCCGATAACGCGCCAGCGATTAAACCAGATGTGTCCGCTCCAGCCGATGGTCTGAATAGCTGACCAGAAACCATGAGCGAGGTGGAACCAAAGTGCAATAATCCAAATGATGTAGAGCACCACATAGATAGGATTGGTGAATGTGTTGACAATCTTACCAAAACCGTCAGCAGGAGCTGCATCGAAGTGAATGCTTGGGAAGAGCTCTGCAAACATCATGTTGTACCAGAAGTTGAAAAGGTGCAGAAGCAAACCCAACAAGATGATGATACCCAGCACGAGCATGTTCTGAGATGCCCATTCCACCTTGCCAGGCTTTTCTGTCACGTCGTAGCGGTTGCTACCACGTGCCTTACGGTTTTGGATTGTCAGCCAGAAAGCATACACGATGTGAATCAGAGCCAGCGCTGCCAAACCGATAGTAGCTACCACAGCATACCAGTTGGCACCGAGGAATTCACAAATCATGTTGTATCCCTTGGCTGAGAAGAGAGCCACAACGTTCATGCATCCATGAAACGTCAGGAAGAGAATCAGAGCTATGCCGGTTACCGACATCACTACTTTTCTTCCGATTGAAGAGTTACATAACCACATAAATTGATTTGTTTAAAAAATTAATATTGATTTGAATAATTTTGTTTACAAAAACGCTAATGTTAGATGCACAAAAAGGTGTGTTTTTACCCTATGATACATAGCTACACACGTCTATAAGTCTGCAAAAATAATTTTTTTTAACCAAACTTACAAGAATTTAAGACGAAAATTGTTATCATAATTTCGTCGGAGTGAAAAATTGCGTAACTTTGCAAGCAAATATTCAACTCAACAAAGCAAATTATATATGTTATATATGAGAAACTTACTTTTTGCTGTGACGATGGCTCTGTGTACGTCGCTCAGTGCGTATGCACAGGATGTCCAAGCCGATTCCGCTGCCACACGAGTGATTCGCGAGTATGTCCGCTTCGGCTATTTCAGCTATTCCGACATGCTTCGCAATAGTCCGGGTTACGACATCGCGCAAAAGAAAATTGCCGACTTGCGCAAGGCTTACGAAACGGAATTGAAGCGCAACGAGGAACAGTTCTCCAAGCAATTTGCTGAGTATGTGGAAGGTCAGCAGACTTTCCCCGAAAACATCCTGCTCAAGCGACAGAAGGAACTCAAGCAACTCATGGAGCAGAGCATGCAATTCAAGCAGGAAGCCAAACAACTTCTCGAAGCGTCGGAGCAGGAAGTGATGGCTCCCATCTACAAGCAACTCGACGATGCCATCTACCAAGTGGGCATGGAACGCGGATATTCCTTTATCCTCAACACCGACAACAAAGCCTGCCCCTTCATCAATGGCGACCAAGGCGAGGACGTCTCTCCTTATATTATTGAAGCAATGAAATGAAAAAACGTTTAACGTTTAAAGTTTAACGAAGTTTCAAGGCACTTCGTGCTGGTTTCAAGTTTCAGGTTTCAAGTTTCAAGAATCCTTTCAAATCCTTTAAATCCTTGATAATTTTATCATTTTTCTTTGATTAGAATCCTTTTAAATCCTATAAATCCCTGATTTTCTTTGATGTCCTCTCCCATCGGCATATTTGATTCAGGTTACGGAGGATTGACCATCCTCGATGGCATCCGTTCACGCCTTCCCCAGTACGACTACATCTACTTGGGCGACAATGCGCGTGCCCCATACGGAACACGTTCCTTCGATATAGTCTATGAATTCACTCTCCAAGCCGTGAAGAAGCTCTTCGAGATGGGTTGTCCACTCGTCATCCTTGGTTGCAACACCGCTTCAGCCAAGGCACTGCGTTCCATTCAGCAAAACTATCTCCCTCAGCATGCTCCCGACCGTCGAGTGCTGGGAGTCATCATCCCAACCGCCGAAATCGTGGGTGACATCTCTCGCAACCACCACATTGGAGTGCTTGCCACGGAGGGTACCATCAAGAGCGAAAGCTACAAGCTCGAAATCGAGAAGCTCCACCCAGGTTTCAGCGTCACGGGACTGGCATGTCCGATGTGGGTTCCTCTCGTTGAAAACGGCGAATTTGACAAACCTGGTGCTGATTATTTCGTGAAGGACAGCATCGAGAAACTCATGGCAAAGGACCCACTCATCGACACCGTCATTCTCGGTTGTACCCACTATCCTTTGCTTCTTGACAAAATCAAGAAGTACATCCCTGCAGGGGTGACTGTCATTCCTCAAGGCAAATACATCGCTGCCAGCCTTGAGAACTATCTTTTCCGTCATCCCGAAATGCAGCAGCGCCTCTCGCAAGGTGGCACTTGCCATTACTACACCACGGAATCCACCACCAAATTCCGTGAATCCGCCAGTTTGTTCCTCCACGAACAAATTGAAGTGCAGCGCGTCACCCTCTAATTTTCACAGCTTTTTTCTCCATTAAGTGTCATATTGTACAAATTATGGGTTGTTAGGACAAAAAAGACGCAAAATAATTGTGTGTAAATAAAACAATCTATATCTTTGCACATCTTCGCCTGTTCTAACGCGCAGTGAAAAGAATGGAAATTGCGCATCCTAACTCAACTAAAAGCAGTTTAAATAATTATTTCGAGTTGTTTATGTATTGATTTGTTGGTTTTTGTCGAGGATAAATGCCTGCAAGTGAATCCTATCAACACTCCATATTCACTACTCTAACTATCAGTTTAACGTTTAAAGTTTAACGTTTAACGAGGTTACACTTTGCACCTAATTATCTATTACATTTTTATTACAACCTTTTTTAATTAACTTCAATTATTAACAACAATGAGAAGTATGACTAAAGCCATTAGTAGGTTTGGAGGTATAGTGTTATTTGCTGTACTCTCCATCGTTTCAGTGAGTGACGCTGTTGCTCAGCGCAAAACGGATCAGTTAGACAGAGGTCTGGTTGCCGTGAAAGTCACATCGGGAGTATATGTCAGTTGGCGTGTACAAGCCGATGAGTACTACGATGTGACCTACAATCTGTATCGGAATGGAGCATTGATTGCTCAGAACCTGATTGCTTCCAACTATGTGGATGTAGGTGGAAGCACATCCAGTTCCTACACAGTTGCTGCCGTGAGGAATGGTGCGACGGGTCAGCAGTGTGCTGCTGTCACCCCTTGGCAGCAGCAGTATTTCGAGTTTCCTGTGTCGAATGTGCAGGCACGAAGCGGTGTGACCGTATGGAAGCAGAACAATCCTTCCACCGCCATGGCAAACTACACCATCAACGACATTTCGCTGGGCGACGTGGATGGGGATGGAAAGGTTGACTTCATTGTGAAGCGCAAGAACCAGACCGACCAGGACGAACTCTTCCCTGCTTCGAACAAGCAGATGTATTGCCAGATTGAGGTGTATGCTTCCACCATCAATTACGGACGTCTGTGGTGGATTGACTGCGGACCTAACATCTGCTATGGTGCCGACGAGCAATGGGATGCCGTTGCCTTCGACTGGAACGAGGACGGCTCCTGCGAAGTGCTCTACCGTGGTGGTGCCAACACGGTTATCCATCACTCCGACGGTTCGACTGAAACCATCGGTAATGTCAACGAGAATATCCGCAATGGCATTACTCACACTGCCAACATGACCTTTTCGAACTCAGGCGAGGAATGGCTCATGTATATCAATGGTCGGAATGGATATACCTACGACGTCATTTCCTATCCGCTGCCTCGCGGAAACGCATCCGACTGGGGTGATGCCTATGGTCATCGCTCGAGCAAGTATTTCATGGGTGCGCCTTATCTTGATGGCGTGAACCCTTATATCTTCCTGGGACGAGGCATCTACACGAAGATTGACGCTTGCACCTATCGTGTGAACAAGAACACCAACAAACTGTATAAGGTGGGCAACACGTGGCACAGCTACAATAACTCAGGATGGTACGGGCAAGGCCATCACAACTTTGCCATAGCCGATGTGGATGAGGACGGAAGCGACGAAATCATCTATGGCTCCATGGTGCTCGACTTCCACACGAGCGATACTTCGCTCCACGGATGCTCGTCCACAGGATTAGGTCATGGCGATGCCTCGCATACGGGCGACCTCGACCCATTCAGAAGAGGTCTTGAGACTTTTTCTTGCAATGAGGAACGTCCTTGCAACAACTACCGAAACGCCACTACTTGCGAAATCTACGCACGCACCGTGGGAAGTGGTGATGACGGACGTGCCATGGCAGGCAACTTCACAAACGAATACCCTGGAGGCATAGGCGCATCGACAGGCTCTGGAATCATTCCTCTGAGCTACGTGCAGCCAAATCCAACGTCGCCAGTCTATATCAACGGAATGGCAAACAACTGGAATGCCCAAACGCCTTATCCGATGGCACTCAACTTCCGCATCTATTGGGATGGCGACCTGTTGTCGGAAACCATCAATGGCCCTGGTTCCAACGAGAGCTACCTCTATATCGACAAGCTCGGACAGAGAATCTTCGACACCAATCATGGCTCATACGCTACGGCATGTATCAACAGCACGAAGAAGAACCCATGTGCAACGGGTGACATTCTCGGCGACTGGCGCGAGGAGCTGGTGATGCGAACTTCCGACAACCGCTTCATCCGTGTCTATACCACTGTGACTCCTACCGAGCACCGCATGCAGTCGCTTTGGTACGACCATCAGTATCGTCAGGCAATGGTGTGGCAGACAGAAGGCTACAATCAGCCACCTCACCCAAGCTTCTTCGTGGGAGAACTCGAAGGACTCACGCAGGCTCCTCCTGCACTCACATGGACAGGACGCACAGGTATCGGCAACAACAGTTCCATCACTACTGCACACAACGGAAGAGACGTGTTCGTATGGCCAGACGGAAACGGTTCGCAGTATTCTGTCAACATCAATAGCGGTGCTCAGCCATCCACGATTTTCCTCAACTCCCGTTGCACAATAGAGGGTGGCGACCGTGTGCAATACACAGAAACCAAACACACTTGGGACCGCATCTGGCTGACGGGCAACGGATTGTCGGGCAAGACCAATCTGTGTAAGCAAGGTGCTTCCGCGGCTCATCTTCCTTATCAGACTCACACGCACACGGGCAAGACGGATGTGTGGATGGGTGCCTTGATTTGTAACGGAAGCATCACGAACAGCGATGTGTGGGCAAACCGCTTCACTGAGCTGTTCTTCGGTTCCGACTTGGGTGCTTCAGAAAGCTCCTACAAGTCCATTGCCATGGAATATGGTTCTGCGCTCTACATCTCCAGCAACCTGAAGACAACTCCTTTCGTGAACGACAATGGCTATGCTCACATGACGGTCAACAACCTCACCATCAAGGAGGGTTCACGACTTGTGTTCGACATCAATGGAAATGGCAATGCTAATGGCGACCGCCTCAACATCGGTTCGCTCTTCGTTCGCAAGCAGAATTGGCAGTATGGACCTCAGTACCAGGTTCCTGTCATCGACATTCGCTCCAACGGCGCACTTGCCGATGGCGACTATCTGCTTGGCACTTTGCAGAACATGGCGTCGGGTTCTGCCAGTCTGCTTGATGTGAGAGTGGAATGCTCTGCAGCGGTTTCAGGTCACTTCGGAACGGTTTTCTTCAACAATGCCAACAAGAGCTACTATCTGCACGTGGGTGGCGCTATCGATGCATCCTATCAGATTGACACGGCTGTCTATGAGGATGTGCTCGTTCAGAACTTTGAGGGCTCCAACTGGATGGACAACTGGACCATCGTTCTTGGAAGCCGTCTCACAGCTGTTCAGCAGTCGAACGGAGCAAGTGGTTCGAAGTGCATCTGGTTGAAGAGCGTGCTCGATGCCAACAACGGAACCTCCGCTATCTACACGATTCCTGCTATCCCTGAATACGAGAACACCACCGTTTATCAATTTGATTTCGACTTCGCTCAGACGTCCATCATCGGTTCCAATGCCGACCGTGCAGGCGAGTTCATCCTCCGCGATGAGAACAATAACGCTATCGCCACGTTCCGCGCCTTCACAGGAGCAACCACAGGCGACATCGTGATTGGCGGAAACGTTGTGGGTCACTATTCTGTCACCAAGGGAACTTACTTCAAGACAGAGACGGCTCCAACCATCAACCACCATGTTTCCTTGCGCTCATCTGCTGCAGGAACGTTCCTCTATATCGATGGAACCCGAATCACCGTTGGTTCTTCCTTCGTGAAGGTCGGAAACATCATCTACAACACCAACCGCTATGCTGGTCAGATGCAGTTCGACAATATCAAACTGAATTGCAGGATTGAGGAGGAAGCACCACAGCAGCATTACGAGGACGTCTTCCTCGATGTCTTCGCTCAGAACTATGAGGATTCCGACTGGATGGACAACTGGTCCATCGTTCTTGGCAGTCGTCTTACGGCTGTTCAGCAGTCGAACGGAGCAAGTGGCTCCAAGTGCATCTGGTTGAAGAGTGTACTCGATGCCAACAACGGAACTTCCGCTATTTTCACGCTTCCTGCTATTGCTGAATACGCCAATACCACCGTCTATCAATTCGATTTCGACTTCGCACAGACGTCCATTATCGGTTCTTCTGCCGACCGAGCAGGTGAGTTCATTCTCCGCGACGAGAATCAGAACGCCATCGCCACGTTCCGTGCCTTCACAGGTGCCACCTCGGGCGAAATCGTGGTGAATGGAAATGTGGTGGGCAATTACTCTGTCACCAAGGGAACTTACTTCAAGACAGAAACGGCTCCAACCATCAACCATCATGTCTCCTTGCGCTCATCCGCTGCAGGCACTACGCTCTACATTGACGAAACACCAATCACGATTTCAACTTCGTTCGTGAAGTTAGGTAGCATCATCTACAACACCAACCGCTATGCTGGACAGATGCAGTTCGACAACTTCAAGCTGAACTGCAAGGTTGAGGGTGCATACGAGATTGCGATTACCAATGGTGGCTTCGACGCAAACAACAATACGGGTTGGAGCGGCACTGGCTTCATCTTCCAATCTTATACAAATGCCGAGCATTACAACAAGACTTTCGATACGTACCAGAATCTTACGGGTTTGGCAAATGGATGGTATATCCTCACCGTCAACGGATTCTATCGTAACGGATTGTATGATGACGGCACTGATAAGTTGACTACTCTCTATGCCAACGATGCTGCTCAGGCAGTTCGACTTCGTAGCAGCATAGGCTTGAGTGACTTGCAAGCAGCAACAGGCATGACTGCTTATCCAAATAACATGCGTGATGCAGAAACTGCTTTCGAAGCAGGGCTCTATGGCAACATCCTCCGTGTTTATGTATCGAACGGCACTTTGCGCTTCGGTGTGCGCAAGAGTGTAGCAACAGCTAACGACTGGGCAATCTTCGACAACTTCCGCCTCTTCTATGTAGGCGATGGCAATGATGTTCCAGAACGTAATATGTTCGACGAGGATGTCACAGGTATAGAGAACCTAAGGACTCTCACCGCTCCAGTGACTTATTACACACTTGATGGTCGTCGCACTTCCATGCCAGAAGCAGGACGCCTCTACATCGTGAAGATGTCTGACGGAACCACAAGAAAGGTCATGTACTAACAAAGTTCTTTAGGCATGTACTAACATTGCTTATAGAATGAACAGGGGGATGCACTGCAGTTGCGCGAGTGCATCCCCCTTTCCCTTCTCTTCCCCCAATCCTTCGCATTATCTGACTCCTTTCTTCGCTTTCTCAAAACCACTCCTTCACTTCAACTAACCCCCTCCTTCGTCTTTCCCGAATCATTTTTTCGTCTTAACTGACCCATTCCTTTGTTTCAACTAGTTGCCCGAACCTTCGCCATCGTTCTGCCGAGCCTTCGCCATCGTTCTGCCGAACCTTCGCGGGGTTAATGTCGAGCCCTCGCTGTTTCAGTAAATCCAAAGGATCGTTTCAGATAAATCAAAGGAGTAAGTCAGATAAATCAAAGGAGAAGTTCTCGAAATCCGAAGAAGTAGTTTGATGCCAATGATAAATCGTCAAACAGCCTGTAGGCGTACCAAATGATTCTTTGCTTTGTCAAATTTATTTAATGTCAACGACTTGGATTTCTACACTTATTTTCATATCTTTGCATCCAACACCAATGGTACATATTCAAAGGCTGATTAGTTTGAATACTCCAATGGCCTTATTGAAAATAGTTTAGTTAAACTGGCACTTATAAGTTTCTACTCTTTTTGCAAACGAATTATGAATATAGACGAGAAAACGATAAAGGAAGCCCTACAGAAAGGCGAACGAGTAACACTAGAGTGCAAGAAGGCTAAGTCTGAAGTTCCCAAAGAACTTTGGAATACGTATTCTGCCTTTGCTAACACCATTGGCGGGTTGATACTACTTGGCATAGAGGAACATCGGAAAGAGGCTGATCCTGACAAGCGATTTGAGATAACTGGTGTTGACAATCATCAGAAGATTCTGACGGACTTCTGGAACACCATCAACAGCGATAAGGTGAATGAAAATATCCTTAACGAGAATGATGTAGAAGTAGTTAATCTGGATGGTAAGAAGATAGTATGCATCCATGTTCCAATGGCAGATTTCCGTATGAAACCAATCTACTTAAACGGTAACGTATATAAGGGAACATATAGACGTAACCATGAAGGTGATTATCATTGTACGGAGCGACAGGTGAGAACCATGATACGAGACTCTTTCGAGGATGGTAATGATGGTATCTTGATTGAACATTATAACATGGATGATATCGATCTCGACACGTTACATCGTTATCGTACATTATTCAGAGTATGGAACAATGACCATGTGTGGAACGAGGTGAATGACAAGATATTCCTCAGGAATCTCGGAGGCTATATCGTCAACAGAGAAGAAGGGAAAGAAGGTCTGTCGATGGCAGGTTTGATGATGTTTGGAAAGGGATTGCCTATACGGGAACGCTTCGACAACTTCCGCATGGATTATCTCAACTTTTGCAATCTTATAGGCGAAGAACGCTATAGCGACCGCCTGACTTATGACGGACGTTGGGAAAACAACTTGTATCAGTTCTTCAGCATTGTATTACCAAAAATGACTTTCGACTTGCCGAGACCATTTCGTATGGAGGGTTTGCAGCGAGTAGATGACACACCTCAGCATAGAGCTGTACGCGAAGCTTTTACCAACGCTATTATTCATGCAGACTTGATGATGGATGCTGGCATCTTACGAATTGAGAAGCATGATGATTGCCTCTGCTTCCGTAATCCTGGATTGCTGAGGCTGCCAATAGAGCAAATCTATGAAGGTGGCAATTCAAAGGCTCGTAATCCTCGCATTCAGAATATGCTTCGCATGGTAGGCTTTGGAGAGAACATCGGTTCTGGTTTTCCAAAAATTATTGCTGCATGGAAAGAGACAGGTTGGGGCGAACCTGAGCTGAAGAATAAGATTGAAGTAGATGAGGTTGAATTGGTACTACCTGTATCTGCTGTGACTGCAAATGTCGTAAAAGATGTCGTAAAAGATGTCGTAAAAGAACTAACTGATAGACAGCGGGTAATACTTGAACTAATAAAAGAGAACCCTTCGTTGAGTGCCAGTGAGATGTCACAAAAGATAGGTATGGTGATACGAACTATTCAAAGAGACTTGGCATCACTACACGAAAAAGGCATCCTTACTCGTGAAGGTGGTCGTAAAGATGGTAAATGGGTTATCAAAAATTTGTGATAAAATGATATATTCCTGCGCACAACTAATCAAATATATTCACGAGGTGGGATTCTTGCCTCTGTTGGATAGTGGCATCCGTGGTTTTTCTGCGGAGGATGTGGTGGATGATGATTGCCGCTATGTCGTCTTTCCTGATGGTGGATGGGATTGGCCACTGTGGAAATGGAAAGGACAGGTGGTGACGGATGGCGGTTGCATGTATGGCAAGTTTTTCAATAAGAAAGCGGGATTCATTAGTCGAGAATGGTGGCCGGATTTCTATAACTATCGACGCAGTGTGAGTCCGAAACCTGCCGAAGGGAGTATTGAGGACACGATTCTCAATGTGCTTCAGATGCATGGGTGTCTCATCACGCGTGAATTACGTGCAGCTTGTGGTTTTACGGGTCCCAATATGCGCAGTCGTTTCGATGGCTATATCACTCGTTTGCAGATGGGTTGCCATATCGTGACGGAGGACTTCGTTTATCCTACCGATAAGCACGGGCGCGAATATGGTTGGGGGTGGTCCTTGCTCACCACGCCTGAGGAACTTTATGGAAAAGAGGCTTGTGAGTGTGAGCGTTCCCCTGAGGAATCCCGCCAACGCATCTTGACTCACTTGCATAGCATCTTGCCAAATGCTTCTGATAAGCAAATTGAAAGACTTGTGTGAATGAAAGACATGTGAGAAAAAAGGTTGTCCCATGCAGGAGGTTCTTGCATGGGACGACTTTTATATGTTTCATCAAGTTGTTATTTCTTCTTGAAATAGTTTTTGAGACGGCGATAACCTTCTACTCCGAGGATGGTGAGACCTGAGTACTGGGCGGTTTTGGCGAGTCCGAAGAGGATGGTCCAAAGGATGGTTTTGGTAGCGGCGCTGGTGGGGAGTGCCATCTGAGCGAAGGAAAGGATATAGAAAGGGATGCAACTGAGAAGGACAATGACACCCGTGCGGAACGAAAGTCCTTGCAACCATGCTTGGACTTTCAAGAAGAAACGACGAAGGGCGGTGCTGTCGTTCACTTCTCTGCGTAGAGGATAGTTGCCACGGAGCGATTCAAAGGCTTCGGGATGAGCTTTCAGTCGAGCGGTATCCACTCGAGGGTCATAAAGGGAAATCTTACCATTTGGGGTTTTCCCTTTGATGAGTGGGTCTATCGTCACCTTGGGTTCCGTGTCTGCATAGGAAAAATTCCTTGGCAAGCGTGGAGGATTGACGTTAAAAGAGGCATTCTTCATTATGAACTGTGCAATGGCTTGCAACGACATGCGAGTGGCGTTGGCCTTGCCATCAGCGGAATAGCCGGCGATGTGGGGAGTGGCGATGATGGCTTTCGCTAACAGTTTTCGGTTGAGATTGGGTTCGCCTTCCCATGTGTCAATGACGGCATTGCTTACTTGTCCGTTTTCGAGTGCGTGGAGCAGTGCTTCGTTATCTACCACAGGACCTCGACTCGAGTTGATAATGAGCGGTTTTTTACGAAGTGAGGAAAAAAATGCAGCATCTGCCATGTGGTAAGTGGGGTATTCTCCATCCTTGGTGAGTGGCGTGTGGAAGGTGATGATGTCGCAGAGTTCTGCCAACTGGGGAAGTGCGTATTTCTCGCCCTTCGGTGGGTCGCAGCGCAAGACGGTTAAGCCCTTTTTCTCCAAATCGTTGGCAACGAGTGTGCCCACGTGTCCCACACCAACGACTCCCACGGTAAGCCCTTTCTTCAAAAGACCAAGAACAAGGAGTGAATTGTGGATGTATTGGCATACGGAGGAAGCGTTACAACCAGGGCAGTTGGTCCATTGGATGCCAGCTTGTTTGAGATAATCTTTGTCGAGATGGTCGTGCCCAATGGTGGCAGTGACGATAAAGCGCACACGTGAATCTTTGAGCAATGCTTCGTTGCAATGCGTACGAGTACGCACCACAAGGATGTCGGCATCAGCCACGTCCTTAGGCCCGATTTCGCTACCCTTCAGATAGACGGTTTCGTCAACGAGTTTCTCTATCTCTCCCTTGATGTAGGGAATCTTGTCGTCAATAACAGCTTTCATGGGTGCAAAGATAGCGGTTTTTGAAATAACACAAGTGTAAAAAAATACGAAAGGTTTTGGCAAAGTCGGTTTTTATGCTTAGATTTGCATTTGTAATCATATGGTAGGTTCTGAAAATTCTGTTTTTAGTTCACTACCAATCAATATTTATAATATTTCGGTTGCTTTTTGTTTGATTTGAAGTCTTTTTGCCACTTTTCTCGGTTACATAGCTTGCTATGCGCCCTCAAAAACTGACAAAAATCCAATCAAATCAATTCAAAAATCAATCCGACATAATTTTAGAACCTACCATAACAAAAACGAGTATAGAGTATGACTTTTACGCAATTATCCATGCCGATTTTTGAGCAAGCTATCAATGATTATCATGTCGTTGACGATGTGGACCAGCCATTGAAGAATCCATACGAAGTGGGAACAATTGAATACTATCTCTATGTGAAGAACTGGATTGACACCGTGCAGTGGCATTTCGAGGACATCATTCGTGACCCCAAAATCGACCCTGAGGCAGCTCTCGTGTTGAAGCGCAGAATCGACAAGAGTAATCAGGACCGCACGGACCTCGTGGAGATGATTGACAGTTATTTCCTCGATAAATACAAGGATGTGGAGGTTTTGCCCGATGCCACCATCAATACGGAGAGTCCTGCCTGGGCAGTGGATCGCCTGAGCATTTTGGCACTAAAGATTTATCACATGAGGGAGCAGGTGGATCGCAAGGATGCCGATGCAGAGCACATTGCCAAGTGTCAGCAGAAGCTGGATGTGCTGTTGGAGCAACAGAAGGACCTCTCCACTGCTATCGACCAGTTGCTTGCTGACATCGAGGCTGGACGCAAGTACATGAAGGTGTACAAGCAAATGAAAATGTATAACGACCCAAGTACCAACCCTATACTTTACGGACAGAAATAAGTATGTTTCGATTACTCATCACACGATTCTCAGCCATAGGCGATGTGGCTATGACAGTGCCCGTCGTGCATTCGCTTGCCAGTCAGCATCCCGAAATGCGCATCACCATGCTTACGAAGAAGGGTATGAAACCGTTCTTCGATTGGATGCCTGCCAACGTGGAGGTGATTGGTGTGGATGTGAATAAATATGATGGAGTGGTCGGACTGGAAAAACTCTTTAACGAGTTGAAAAAGCGGAAGTTTGATGCGATGGCAGACTTGCATGATGTGCTCCGCACCAAATATTTGCGTTCTCGCTTCAAGTTGAGTGGCGTGAAAACGGCGAAAATCGACAAAGGACGCGAGGACAAAAAGGAACTTATGGGCAAGGGAATGAGCAACGAAGCGTTGATTCCCATGACAGAACGCTACGTGCAGGTGCTGAACAAGCTGGGCATTGAGGTGACGCTCAATTACGACCGAGCTTTCGACCCTCGCGATGAGGACTATGCTCCCGTTTTCAATCGTGTAGGACGCAAGCGTGCGGGTGAAGTGTGGATTGGCGTCGCTCCGTTTGCTGCCCATGTCAATAAAATCTATCCGTTGGAGAAGATGCACGAAGTGGTACGGACCTTGGCAAACCACGATGTGCATGTGTTTCTCTTTGGCGCAGGCGAAGAAGAGAAGAAAGTGCTAACAAGTTGGGAAGGTCCGAACGTCATCAGTGTGTGCGACAAATTGGGAGGACTGCACAATGAAATGCTCTTAATGTCGAAACTCGACACGATGTTGGCGATGGATTCAGCAAATATGCACATCGCCGCGTTGGTCGGCACCCGAGTTGTCTCTATTTGGGGTGCTACGCATCCGAAGGCTGGTTTCACGCCTTGGCACCAACCGCTCGACAATATCATTCAGATGGATAATCTCCCTTGTCGTCCTTGTTCCGTGTATGGAGACAAGCCTTGCCAATTCGGCGACCTTCGCTGCATGAATCTAATCACACCCGAGATGATTCTCGAAAAACTTCTTATGAAGTAAAACTTGCATAGTTCCCAAGTTTTCCACTTTTCACTTCTCACTTTTCACTCTTCATTTCTCACTTTTCACTCTTCATTTCTCACTCTTCACTCTTCACTTTCCACTCTTCACTTTTCACTTTTCACTCTTCCATGTATCGCATCGTTTTCTCACTCTGTTGGCTTATTTCGCTACTTCCGCTGCGGGTGCTCTATGTGTTTTCAGATTTCATGTATCTTCTTGTGCGCTTCGTGGTACGTTATCGCCGAAAAGTGGTGCGAAAGAATCTGAGAGAGTCTTTTCCAGAGAAGACGGAAAAGGAGTTGCGGGAGATAGAGCGCAAGTTCTACCATGCGTTTTGCGATTATTTCGTGGAGGACATTAAGTGTTTCTCTATGTCGAAGGAGCAAATGATGAAACGCATGACTTTCGGCAATGTTGAGTGGTTGAAGGAGGGTTTTGAGAAAGGTAATCACCAAATTGTGCTTCTATTTTTGGGGCATTTCGGTAATTGGGAATGGATTGCATCGATTCAATACTCGTTTACCGAAATAAATGTTTCGCAGGTTTACCACAAGCTTTACAACGATGTGAGCGAGCGTCTTTTCCTTTATCTTCGTGAGAGATATGGCGGAGAGTGCATCACGATGCAGAATACGTTTCGTCGCTTGTATCAGTTGAAGAAAGAAGGAAAGAAAGTGTTTTGTGGTTTTATTGCCGACCAACAACCCAAGTGGGAGGCAATCCATCATTTCACACCTTTCCTGAATCATGAAACTGCCGTTTTCATCGGCGGAGAACATATCGCCAAGCGACTCGATGCAGTCTTGGCTTATGGTCGAATGTCTCGTGTTCGTCGAGGCTATTATCATTTGGATATAATCCCTATTTCGACAGACAGCAAGTCTGTGCCAGATTACGAAGCAACGGACCAGTATATGCGTTTGTTGGAAGAAGACATTAAGAATAATCCGCATCTATGGCTTTGGACTCATAAGCGATGGAGTCGCACCAAGGAAGAGTGGGAACGTCGCCAAGCAGCGAATGGAAACGAAGCATAAAAAGTCGAATTCAACGATACAAAAACCGCAAAAATGCCCGAATTCATCGGTAGTTTTGCGGTTTTTTGTATTCCTGTCAATTTGTGGTTGCTCTTGATTCCAACAGGTGTTTTTCTCTTGAACTCAAAGCGCTGTTTCTTGATTGTTTTTTGCCTCTTGGCTCATGGTGCGATAGGCATTCGGTGTGAGATTATATGCATTGCGGAATTGTCGATAGAACGTGCGAGAAGAACCGAAACCTGATTCTTCTGCCACCACCTCGAGGATGTAGTCCGTGTTTTCCAACAGTTCACATGCATGGCGCAAGCGGTAGTGCAGCAGTGTATCGCTCAAACTGATTCCACATTCCTTCTCAAACTGTGCTTCGATGTCGGCAGAGCGCATGAGCAGTTGCTTTTCGAGAGGCTTGATGCTGAATTCCGACTTTCGGTAATTGTCGTTCTCCTCAATGAGTTGAATCACCTGCCAATACACGCTTTTCTCCTTATTGGTGTCTTTCTCTGTTGGGTGATGAGGCAATTTCCTTTTGTTGGAATTCTTCACGGAATTGAAGAGGAATTCATTGTCTTTCATCTGTTGACGATTGCGGTAGCGAAGAATGAAGATGATACCGATGAGGGAGAGGATGAGCAGAATGAAGAGAATCATGATGACTTTGTTGCTCAGCAAAAGCCTTTCTCTGGATTTGAGCGCGTTTTCCAATTCGTTCGTATTGAATACCGTGTTGATTTCCATCGGTATGGCATCGTTTTCGGCTTCACGGATGCTATCCATCAAGGTGGCATACCTTTCAAAGGCGGGATAAAGTTTGTCTTTCATGCCCAGTTTCTGGTAAGCCATCATCAAGTATTGGGTGGTGTTCAGTAAAAGAAACGATGGATGGGAAGTTTCCAGCATGGGTTCTACGATATTCACGAGTTGGTCCCATTGCTCCGAGAGTGCCAAGTATTCAGCCACTGAAGGGAGAATGTCTTCGGTGTGGTCGTATAGGTCCATCATTTCCAAGGTCCGCAGATAGTATTCTTCCGCCTCCTCTGTGTAGCCCAATTTCTGGCTTGTAATCATGAGACTGGCACAGATGGATTGTTGGAAATTCTTGGAAATATCGGCGAACTCATCATCATTTTGGATATGCTTCTCGATTTGCTGCAAGAGTTTCTTTCCTTCGTGATAGGCGATGTAGTTGCTGTCGATTTTTTGATAGTTGTAGATTTGCTGGAATTGTATAGCCTTTTGCAGCAGTTGCTGGTCGAATTTGCTTGGGCAAGCCTGTGCTGCCACTTTGGCGCTGTCGAGCATTTTCTGGCTTTCCTCCATGTTGCTGTCAAGCACACAGATGCAATAAGAAAGGAACTGGTAGGCTGTGGATTCGTAGTAGTGGGAGGATTCCACTTCATCTTCCACTTCCTGGGCGCGGTTTTTCATGAGTTGTGCATTGCGTGAAAGCAGACGCAAGTGCCCCATGTGGCTTTCCATGGAACAAATTGCCATGATGGCACGCAACTCAGTGTGGTGGTTGCCCTCCTTCAGCGCATCTTTGTAGGCATCGTAAATGTAAGGAGCAGCCTTTCCTATTTTGTCTTCGCTGAGGTAGAACATTCCCTTGGTGATTTCCCAATCGCTTTGCTTGCAATTCTTCCACCCGTTGGCTTTTTCGCGTCGTCCCAGGCTGTCCAGTCGCTCGTGGGCTATTCGTGTGTTGTCATACCAAACAGCCTCGATGGAATCAAGCGTGTATATGTCATTCGCATGCACGGCAATGCATGCGGTGAGAAGCAACAGGCATAATGCTATTTTCTTCGAGAAGGAAAACATCAGTGAATAATAAATATATATATGTAGGTAAGGGAGGATTGTTTATACCCTAAATCTATGATGCAAAAATAGCGATTTTTTCCTTTATTTCCTAAAACTCTCTTTAAAAGTTGACGAATTGCAGTGAAATGTTCAAGTAAATGAGGAAAAACCATGATTAACCACTTCCACCACTTCATAAAAAAAGCAAGGTCGTTTCACAACGACCTTGCCAGAAAAAATGATTCTTATGGAGAATCGGGGAGAAATTATTTGGATGAATGAATGTTTTCCAAATTTTCGATTAGAGCTTTGGACCAGCTGCTACGAGAGCCTTACCAGCTTCGTTTGTCTCGTACTTCTTGAAGTTCTTGATGAAACGAGCTGCGAGGTCTTGAGCCTTCTTGTCCCACTCACCACGGTCCTGATAAGTGTCGCGTGGATCAAGGATACCCCAAGCTACACCGTCGAGCTGAGTAGGAACGGTGAAGTCGAAGTAAGGAATCTGCTTTGTTGGAGCAGCATCGATAGAGTGGTTGAGGATAGCGTCGATGATACCACGAGTGTCGCGGATAGAGATACGCTTGCCTGTACCGTTCCAACCAGTGTTCACGAGATATGCCTTAGCACCGCTCTTCTGCATCTTCTTAACGAGTTCCTCAGCATACTTTGTTGGGTGAAGCTCGAGGAATGCCTGGCCGAAGCAAGCAGAGAATGTTGGAGTAGGTTCAGTGATACCACGCTCTGTACCAGCCAACTTAGCTGTGAAACCAGAGAGGAAGTAGTACTTAGTCTGCTCAGGGTTGAGGATAGATACTGGAGGGAGCACACCGAATGCGTCTGCAGAAAGGAAGATAACCTGCTTAGCATCAGGACCAGCGCTCTTGCCGTTCACCTTCTTCACGATGTTGGTGATGTGGTCGATTGGGTAGCTCACGCGAGTGTTCTCAGTCACGCTCTTGTCAGCGAAGTCAATCTTGCCATTCTCGTCAACAGTTACGTTCTCGAGGAGAGCGTTGCGACGGATTGCGTTGTAGATGTCTGGCTCGCTTTCCTTGTCGAGGTTGATAACCTTAGCATAGCAACCGCCTTCGAGGTTGAATACGCCTTCGTCGTCCCATCCATGCTCGTCGTCACCAATGAGGAGACGCTTAGGGTCGGTAGAAAGAGTAGTCTTACCAGTACCAGAAAGACCGAAGAAGATGGCAGTGTTCTTGCCTTCCATGTCGGTGTTAGCAGAGCAGTGCATAGAAGCGATGCCCTGGAGAGGGAGGTAGTAGTTCTGCATAGAGAACATACCCTTCTTCATTTCACCACCATACCAAGTGTTGATGATGCACTGTTCGCGGCTTGTAGTGTTGAAAGCAACGCAAGTCTCAGAGTTGAGGCCGAGTTCCTGGTAGTTCTCCACCTTTGCCTTAGATGCGTTGTAGATGACGAAGTTAGGCTCAAAGGTTTCCAATTCAGCTTCTGTAGGCTGGATGAACATGTTCTTGATGAAGTGTGCCTGCCATGCCACCTCAACGATGAAGCGAACAGCGAGACGAGTTGACTCGTTAGCACCGCAGTAAGCATCAACTACATAAAGATTCTTGTTGGAAAGTTCCTTCACAGCAATATCCTTGATCTTAGCCCAAACTTCTTCCGACATTGGGTGGTTGTCGTTCTTGTAGCCTTCAGTAGTCCACCAAACCTTGTCGTGGCTCTGAGCATCGTCAACGATGTACTTGTCCTTAGGAGAACGGCCTGTGAAGATACCTGTCATTACGTTTACTGCGCCAAGCTCAGTCACTTGACCAACTTCATAACCTTCAAGACCTGGCTTTGTTTCCTCTTCGAAAAGGAACTCATAGGAAGGATTGTGAGCAATCACGGTTGAACCAGTGATGCCGTACTGTGTTAAATCTAATTTTGCCATACTTAAAATTAAATTATAGAGAGTTTTAGAAATGATTCCCTTTGGTTGTATTGTAAATTTAATGGGTGTACAGTTAAAATCTCCCGAATATCATGATGAATATCCCAAAAATTCCCTTTCCACTTTCTAAATCGATACAAAGTTAGTAATAAATTTCTTTTGTGCTAACAAATTGCCTTACTTTTTATTCTTTTTTCACAAAATTGCCAACATTTGTCAATCCTACACTCTTTTCAAACGCTCTGTTGCAACGTCTGTGTTGCAAACGAGGCAAAAATGTACTTCATTTCCATCTCTTCACGCTTCACGTCTAAGAATTTCCACCAGCACCTGATAGATGTTGTCAATTGTTTCGAGTTCCACTCGCTCTGAAGTGGAGTGAGGCTCAATGATGCGAGGACCAATCGGGATGATTTGGATACCCTTGAATTTCTGCACGAAGTAACCCATTTCCATCACGAAATGCATCTCCACCTTGCGTGGGCGAAATCCCAGCACATCCTCGAAGGTCTGCTCCACCAAATGCATGAACTCCGATTCGGGATTCTCCTCCCATGCAGGAGTTGACATCACGACTTCGGTGGCAAATCCATGCTGGCGAAGGATGCTTCCGATGTGTTCGCCTAATTGCACCATCACATCGTAGAGGAAACTGCGGGAATGGCTCGTCACGCGGAACTGCCCTTGCTCCGTGCGAATTACTCCGATGTTGTTCGAAGTCTCCACCGTTCCAGGCATGTTCTCGCTCATTTTGATGACGCCAAAAGGTATTTCTTCGATGGCGGAAACCAGTTTTTTCACCCACTCCTTATTTATAATAAGGGTAGGCGTCTCGCAGCCTTCCACCGTCACCTGCACGTTTTTGTCGCCTTCCGTTTCTATAAGTTGTTGTTTTGCCCAGTTCGTCAGTCGTTCAGCCTCGTCTGCTGCCACTCCCACCACAGCTTCCGCATTGGCAGGGATGGAGGCATTTGCCTCACCTGCATTGATTTCTGCTACCATCAGCGAAGGGCAAAGCTTTTCGGCTTCCGCCAACAAGTGGCAGATTTCTTTCACGGCGCTCATCCTGCCTTTGCCAATATCTACGCCACTATGTCCTCCCTGTCCTCCAGAGATGCTGATGCGGTAAAATCGACAACCTTCGGGAGTGTCTTGCTGAGTGAAAGGCAGAGATGCCGTTTGTAAGTATGCCCCTGCAGCTCCTACAGTGATGACGTCGTAGTCCTCTGAATCCAAGTCAATCATTTTCCGTCCTTTCACGAAATCCTCCGACAGATGCTGTGCGCCTGTCATTCCGTCCTCCTCGTTGGTGGTGACGAGCAGTTCGAGCGGACCATGCACCAACTCGTCGCTCAGCATCACGGCAAGTGCCATGCACAGACCGATGCCGTTGTCAGCCCCGAGCGACGTGCCCCGTGCCTTCATCCATCCATCCTCCACGTATGTCTCGATGCCATCGTTCAGTGGGTCAAACGACTTGCCTTTCTCTGCCACGCACACCATGTCCATGTGTGCATGGAGTACGATGGTTTCCGCCGCCTCATGTCCTGGTGTAGCTTCCTTGCGAATCACCACGCAGTTGTGTGCGTCGCGTTCAAATGCCAAGCCCGCACTCTTTGCCTTCTGGCAGAGCCAATCAGCCACCTTCTCCTCGTGCCATGATGGGCGAGGCACTCCGTTCAGTTCCTTGAATAATTGATAGATGATTTCAGTTGTTGTCATCGCTGTTATCGTTAGATAAAATGTTTTCTTTGCAAAAGTAAGAAATATCCTCAATATGAAGTGTTTTTTCCGCTTTTTTTTTCAAGAAGAAATGCTGTGGAATGCTTTTGATGCATCACTTTAGTGGATTTATTGAATCGATTTATGGGTTTTTCAGAACCGCATTTGTGGATTGACTGAAGCGTTCCTTTGGATTCAACTAGTTGCCGAAGGCTCGGCATCGACTTGGCGAGCGCTCGCCGTCGCGATGGCGAAGGCTCGCCGTGTAAACGTTGAGGGCTCGGCGTTTCAGTAAAATCAAAGAAAAGGGTCAGTGCAATCAAGGGACTGCTTTAGTTCAATCGAAGGACTGGCTCAGTGCAATTGAAGGAAAGCGTCTGTACATTCGAAGCCTTTCGTGGCAATTTGTTTACATTTTTATCTCGACAAGCATAATACCTCGAGATTTTTATCTAAATTTGCGGTATCTTAAAGACTACGATATGAAGAAGACTTCCATCATCGCACTGCTCATCCTTGTCACACTACCGTTGGTAGCACAAGACAGGCTCATCCGTGTGGACGGCGAATCGAAGGCATGGCGTAAAAAAAACTCTCAGGTAGCGATGAATGACCGCGAAAAGCTGAGGTTACTGATGCCACAGGGTGCGGCGTTTGGCGTGGAGTGTGTGCCATCGTTCTCGCCTGAATGGACGCTGACATACGACTCCGTGGCTCATGCACTCGTTTACAAGATAGCAGAGAAAAGCATTTGGTATTCCACATATCATGCCTGGCATAAAAGTAAGAAGATAGGGAAGAATATTACCAAGTCGGTACTGCGTAAGCGTCCAAAGAACTACGTGGCTCCTGACGTAAAGACTTACTCACTTCCCATTACCCCCACTCAGGTTCAGAACTTAAGGGAACTATGGACAACAGCCGTTGGTACAGCAGAAGACAGGGAAGTGCATATCTTGGATGGTACGAAGTGGGAATATTTCATCAATGGTCAACTGGCAAAATCACATCGTGCAAAGAATGTGCTCGTGAAGTTTACCAACGAATTGGTAGAAACTGTCAGGACAGGCAATGTGAGCCGCAAAGATTCTCTTTTTGCAGAGTATCAGAAAGTTATCAAGGGCCTGACTACCGCTCCCGAGCCAGAAGTCTTGGAGCCTGGTACCGTGCGCAGACTCATTGTGGTGAATGGCACACCACTTGCCGATTCCACTGGGTATGTGAGCGACTTGGGTGTGAATGAACGTGTCTATTTCAATCGACGACAGCAGACCATCCGCAGCATTTCTTTTCTCAGGGAAGAAGAGCCAAAACGGGCATACGCAGAGAAATATGGTGTGAAAGTCAAGGATATGATTGTGGAATACACGACAGAAGCTGATACGCACAGTGATGCTTACGTCCGCGAGCATCCAGAACTGATGCAGAAGCTCCGTCACGTGGAGGGTTATGTTCTTGATGAGGAGGGCAAGCCATGGGCGGATGTTTGGGTTTGGGTAGAAGGTAAATCAGATGGTACAGCCACAGACTCCACTGGGCATTTTGCCTTTTGGATATCCCCAACAGACGAAACCCTTGCTGCTAACTTGGGGCTCAACTACGTTAGCAAAATCAAGATTACTGACACCCCCATCACCATACGCATGAAAAGATTACGCTAAATATGCTTTTTTGTTGGTTTAGGAACGAATAATAGGACTCATCGATATGAACAAAGTAAGAATTACAGCTATACGCCAGACCGTCTATCCCGATTTGATGGAACGATATGAGAACCCCCTCGATGTGCCTTGTGAGGTGGTTGAGGGTCAGCAATGGATTTCAGTTGATGGCAAATGTCCCGAAGGAATGTGTCCGTCAGCATGGCTGTCCATGCAGGAATTTGTGGAGAAGTTGGCAAGAGGTGAAGGCAACTTCTTCGATGGATGGATGAAGAACCCCATGAGTGCAATGATAAGTTGCAATGATGGCTTCCGTCCCTTCAGCTTCTATATTGAGGTCATCGAGGAGTGAATTGCTTGCAAATGAGTGTGTAAGCATGCAAAAAAAAGGTGCCTATCATCTCTGACAAGCACCCTTACAAGAAAAATTAAGATTGTTTATATATTGATGTGATTTGTTTTCTGTTTTTTCTGATGCGTCATCCTTCACTTTTTGTTTGACGCTGCAAAGTTATGGGGTTTTGTGGGGAGCGGCAAGAGATATGAGTGTTTTTACCTTTGCCTGTTGCGACAAAGGGCATAAATTGCGACAAAAGAGGGGAGAGGCGTGAAAATGTGTCGTATTTAGTGCTTTTGGGGGACTCGTAGTAGCCAGTTATCGCTCTACGAACTCGGAAGGCGTCATTCCTGTTTGCAAGCGAAATACTTTTTGGAAATAGGTGCGGGAAGAGAAGCCGCATTGAGTAGCGATGGCATCGTTCGACCAGTCGGGATGCTCTTTCATCACGCGCTTGGCTTCTTCTATTCGCAGATGTGTCAACCAAGGATTGAAAAGTTCCCATTCGGTTGTTTTTAACCAAGCTGCCAGTTGATAACGCGGGATGTGCATGTCTGCAACGACGGTCTGCATGGTGATGCCACTCTTCAGATAGCCTCCCGATGCTACCCAACGGTCAACGATGGCGGTCATACGCTGAATGTCATCGACCGACATGTCGTTCTTCTCATCCATCTTGACTTTCACGGCATTCGTCTCTGCCTCGTTCACTTTTTTTGAGTCGTTGCTCACAACGTAGCAAACGAAACAGAACACCAAATAGTAGATGAAATAGAAAATAAGCAGGGCATAGGCTATCAGAAGGTACCCGTGGAAAAAGATGATAATCGGTACACCATAGACTATCAGTGACAACATCTGTACACTTCGTTCCATCCAGTACAACATGTCGCCGGTTTCGTAGTCGTAGAAGTTGCTCAATGCACGACGCAGTCTTCGATTACCAAGTATGGTTATCGTCGTATAGTATGCGTTCATGGCGAAATACACAACTGCGGAGGCTAATTCTGCATAGCGTATCTGAATGGTATTGTTCCATGAAGGTTGGAGGTTTATGATGGCTGCAATCACCAAGAGTGACGATGTCAAGATCCATGACAGCAGTCCAGGCAAAAACAAATTCCAGCCAATTCGTCCCTGTCGTTGGAGCCAAAGAATGGACAGACTAAAAAGCCACGAGGATGGGATAAAAAAGAGAAGGTTCACCAAGACTCCCTGAGTGACACCCATCTGGCGGAAGTGAAAAAAGTATTGAAGGAAGAACTGCACAGTCAACAGTGCTGTGCCACCAGCCATTAGCCAACGCGAATAGCTGATCACAACATTCTTTGTTGCTTGTTTAGGTAGCAAAAATACCAATGTCAGCGTTAGTATTGACATCAATACTATGGCTGCAAATTGCATTTCTTCCATTTGTGTGACCTTTGTGGGGGTAAAGGTACAAACTACCGATGAATTGGGCAAAAAATCACAGGGAAAAGTGTGAAAATTCTTAGAAATTTCACATGCTCTTGTTATTTTTTAAACACTATTCCTTATTTTTTCACACTTTTTCTACCGTATTCAGTGTAATTTTGCAACAAAATCATTTACAATTTGTTACAAATTCACAAATAAACAACGCATAACACATTATTTATAATTTATAGTAATGAAATAGCAGATTTAAGTTGTTGTGAAGTAAAAATTCGATAAGTATTAAAAACTAATCATAGATTTTTTTAACCAATTTTATTGAGATACAATTATGAAGAAAAAAAACTTATTTTTAATTGCTTTATTGTGTGCTTATAGCACATTGGCAAGTGCATGGAGTGTTACTGTTTCCTCAGATAATAAAACAGTGACAATTGATGGTGGAACCACAGGGCTTCCACAGAATTGGGATGATATGGAACCATATTGCTCAGCCATTCTTGAGGCAGAAACGATTAAGCTTAAAGGAAATGTTGGTCAGTATGATCTCTCAATTTTTAACCAGGGTAAGGGTAAAATAAGGTCAAATGGTGAAACAGGATTTGCTGCTACTACAGTAGATTTTTCTGATGCTATATTCAACGAAACTGAAGACGGCGCTGGTCCTTTCACTTTCTATGAGTATGCACCAAATAGTACTGTTACCCCAAAGTATTCCCCAAGCACTACAACAGCTGGAGAATATGTTGAGGATGCGAATGGTAAATACATCCAGCATGCAAATGTGTCTTATAAGACGAACGAGATGACTTTCCAATATTTTGTGAATGTTACAAACCCTATTATTTCTAATCATGTTGAATCGCTCTGTCAAAATTGTTTTAACAATTTGAGTACTTTGAAGACTACATTCACTATTCCAAGCAATATCAAATTTCTTGCGACAGGTGCAGTTGATGATACGCCTATTACATCTCTTGTTATTCCTTCATCAGTGGAGTATATTCAAAATGGTGCTATTAAAAATGCTGATACTAATGCGCTAATTAAAGTTAAAGTAGAATCAATTTCTACAGTGTGTGCTAAAGGTGGTTTCCTGAAGGATATTACTGTAGGTCAGACAGATGCGGGATATATGAATTATGCCGTACTAAGTTTTCCCGAAGGAGCAGAGGAGTATTTTATCAATCAAAATCATGAATTAGACCTTGCAACGTCGTTGAATAAGGGTTGGTTCCAAGCATGGTTGGATAGTCACTACTTAAATGCAGGCAATGGTTGGCAGGAGTTTATTAACACTTCTTCTGGTGATCCTGAACCACTTCTAAACCCAGTCGTTTTGCGTACATTCAGCGACAATGTCGCACACTATGTTCCTCTTTGCTATCGTGCTTTCATTGTGAATGGAGTAGAAGGAGATAATACAAATGGATATACTCTCAAGTTGCAGGAAACATTCGCTATTCCTGCTAATACAGGAGTGATTATCTATGGAGAGTCAGCAACAGGTTCCTTTGCACTTCCAATTTTGTCAGGTGCTTCATGGCAGACAGATTCATACGACAGAACCGCAAGAACTGCCACATCGGATAACAAAACCATCAATTTGCAGAACTTCTTGGTGCCAAGTACGACAACTGATCATCCCAATGGTGTATTGGTTAATGGTCCATACGATACAAACGCTGCTAAGACAGATGTCATTGAACGTAATTTCATTATGGGAAATTTTACAGAAACTACATTGAACTCAGGTGATAATCAGGTAGATGATGCTAATGATTATGTGGGCTTTTTTAGAGTGCTGACAAAGGGTACACTTGCTGCTCATAAAGCTTATTTAAAATTGCCAAGTTCTGATAATTCATTTTTACCAGCTGCTGGCGTGAAATTCACGAATCCACAAGGTATGGAAATCATTGTTGAACATCCAGGCATAGACTTCAGAACAACTGAGTGGCATTATGCTGTATCAACCGGCAACTGGGGACAGCGTCCAAACTCTTTGCCAGTTTTGGTGAAGTCAATCGGTGAACCTGGTGAGGAAGAATACTTCTTGAGCGTGAACTCTTTGGAGAACATCATGGAGGATAATGGAGCCATTTATACGCTTCAGGGTGTGAAAGTTACAAACCCTCAGAAGGGCATTTACATCAAGAATGGTAAGAAGTTTATTATTAAATGATTCTCTCATTCAAAAATAGAATAATTATGGAAAAGAAATATATCAAGCCAGAAATCACTGTAGCACCAGGCTATGTGATGTGTCAGATTCAAGATCCAAGCGTTGGTGTATTGGGATTAGGTTCAGCAAGGGCTAAGGATCGTAACTCCTACGATGAAAAAGAAAACAAGTATGAAGAAAAATACGGTGAAATCCAAAATACAATTTGGTAATTTTAAATAAGTTTTTTCATTCTCTTTGTTTGGAGGTCGTGCTTTCGGGTGCGACCTCTTTTTCTTTTTATGGGGGAATAAAAAACTAATTTTGTGGTTTTATGCTGATTATTTCGATTTTTTGACGATATTTGCACAGATGAACATGGTTTCAAACAAATATAAATCTTAAATCAGTATGAAGAAATTAGTGTTTTTGACGGGTGCTGGTATGTCGGCAGAGAGTGGTTTTGCCACGTTCCGTGATTCGGGCGGACTGTGGGAACAGTATGATGTGCAGAAAGTGGCGAGCATCGAGGGCTATTGGCAAGACCCAGCATTAGTGATTCAGTTTTATAATGAACGTAGGCATCAGTTGCTAACGGCTCAGCCGAACGAGGGGCATCGATTGGTGGCAAGTTTGGAGGACGAGTACGATGTGACGGTAGTGACGCAGAACGTGGAGGACTTGCATGAGCGTGCAGGAAGCAAGAAGGTGATTCACTTGCATGGTGAACTGATGAAGGCTACTTCAACTGACAATCCGAACGACCCCGACCAGATTGTGACGCTGACTCCCGAGAATATCGACATCAAGATGGGGCAGAAGGCGAAGGATGGTTCGCAGTTGCGTCCTTTCATCGTGTGGTTTGGTGAGGCAGTTCCAATGATTGAGCCTGCTATTGACGAGGTGTCGGAAGCAGACATCTTGGTGGTGATTGGCACTTCGTTGAATGTGTATCCCGCAGCAGGTCTTCTTCGTTATGCCAAGCGAAACTGCAAGATGTATTTGATTGACCCGAAGCCTATCAACGTGCCAATGGACCTGAATATCCACGTGATTGCCAAAGGTGCTTCTGCAGGCATGAAGGAGCTGATTGAAATGCTGAAGAAGGAGGAATGAGGGATGGCTTCGGCGAAACCGAAGCTTACTGAGAAACGAAGGAGGGTGGAGGATGGCTTCGGCAAAACCGAAGCTTACTGAGAAACGAAGGAAGGGAGGAGGATTGGCTTTGGCAAAACGGAGGATTAGTGATAATGGAGAGTGAGGAATGGAGTAAATTCTTCATTCTACATTGGCTATCGCTGAACTAAAGGTTCGCCTTTTTTCATTTAATTATGTTTTTCATTCGTCGTTTCAGATTTTTCTCCTAACTTTGCAGTCGAATTCAATCAGTATTTAATTTATAAGGTGTAAATATGAAAACATTAGAGAAAATCTTTGCGGACAAATTGTTGAAAATCAAAGCTATTAAGTTGCAGCCAGATAATCCGTTTACTTGGGCTTCTGGTTGGAAATCACCATTCTATTGCGACAACCGCAAGACACTTTCTTATCCTGATTTGCGTTCGTTTGTGAAGTTAGAAATCACACGTGTCATTCTTGAGAACTTTGACGAGGTGGATGCGATTGCAGGTGTGGCTACAGGTGCCATTCCTCAGGGAGCGCTCGTGGCAGATGCACTGAACAAACCATTCGTGTATGTTCGTTCGAAACCAAAGGACCACGGACTGGAGAATCTCATCGAAGGTGAATTGAAGCCTGGCATGAAGGTTGTGGTTGTGGAAGACTTGATTTCTACGGGTGGAAGCAGTTTGAAGGCTGTTGATGCTATCCGCAATAATGGTTGCGAGGTGATAGGTATGGTGGCTTCGTTCACTTATGGATTTGATGTTGCCAAGGAGGCATTCAAGGCAGCCAAGGTGAAACTCATCACGCTCACAAACTATGAAGCTGTTCTCGATGTGGCATTGAAAACCCAATATATCACTGAGGCTCAGGTGCCTGTGCTTGACAATTGGCGCAAGGACCCTGCTAATTGGAAGAAATAGGAGCTCCCCACCGGCTCCCCCGAGGGGGGAGGGAAGGTAGTTACTCTGCTCAATAGGAATGCCTATGAGGGAATGTTCCATTGTGATAGAGTTAGTAACTTTAATCGGTAAATTGTAAATTATTAAATCAGTCAATCATTCGATGGCAAAATACGAAAGTAGTATCAAGCAGGTACCATTTGCACAATCGAGCGTTTATGCGAAGTTGTCGGACTTGAACAATATGTCCTCGGTGAAGGAACGACTCAACGACCCTACGAGTGTGGAGCGAATGAAGGGCAATGTGTCGGAAGAGCAGTTTCAGAAAGCTCAGGAGCAGTTGGAGTCCTTGGAGTTCACTGAAGACACTGTGAGCATGGATATTCCTCCTGTGGGAAAGATGACGATTCGAATCATTGAGCGTGAACCCGAGAAGTGTGTGAAATTTGAAGCGGTGGAAGCACCTGTTCCCATGACTTTGTGGATTCAGATGCTGCCTACATCGGAGACGAGCAGTAAGATGAAACTGACGATTGATGCAAATCTGAATCCTTTCATCAAGGTGATGGTGGAAAAACCACTGAAAGAAGGCATCGAGAAGTTAGCGGACTTGCTGGCGATGATTCCGTATGAATAGTGGATTCACCCTCTTTGAAGGGTGACAATAAAACTATGGGTAATAAAGTAGAAAATATCTGGACCAAGAAGGTTCGCATGACGGATGAGATTGAGAAGTTCACCATCGGTAAAGACCGAGAGATGGACCTCTATCTTGCCAAGTATGATGTGCTGGGCAGTATGGCGCACATCACCATGCTTCAGTCTATCGACCTCCTCTCGGCGGATGAATTGAAGGTGCTGCTGAAGGAACTGAAAAGCATTTATCAGCAGGCTGAACGAGGCGAATTCGTCATTGAGGAAGGCGTGGAGGACGTGCATTCGCAAGTGGAACTGATGCTCACTCGCAAGTTGGGCGATGTGGGCAAGAAAATCCATAGCGGACGTTCGAGGAATGACCAAGTGCTGGTGGACCTGAAACTCTTCATCCGCGACCAAATACGTGAGATTGCCCAGCTTACCAAACAACTTTTCGACGAACTGATTCAGCAGAGCAACCGCTACAAGGATGTGCTGATGCCAGGCTACACACATCTGCAAGTGGCTATGCCATCGAGTTTCGGTTTGTGGTTTGGTGCCTATGCAGAAGGACTGGTAGATGATATGCAATATCTGCAAGCAGCATGGAAAATCACCAATCGCAATCCGTTGGGCTCTGCAGCAGGCTATGGCTCTTCTTTCCCGCTCAATCGGCAGATGACGACAGACTTGTTGGGCTTCGACTCCATGGATTATAATGTGGTGTATGCCCAGATGGGACGCGGAAAAACCGAGCGCAATGTGGCTTTCTCCATGGCGAGCATTGCGGGAACAGTGGCGAAGATGGCTTTTGATGCATGCATGTTCAATAGTCAGAACTTCGGTTTTGTGAAGTTGCCAGACGACTGCACAACGGGTTCGAGCATCATGCCTCACAAGAAGAATCCGGATGTGTTTGAACTGACGCGTGCCAAATGCAACAAGTTGCAGGCATTGCCTCAGACCATCACGCTGATTATGAACAACCTGCCTGTGGGGTATTTCCGCGATTTGCAGATTATTAAGGAAGTGTTCCTGCCTGCATTCGATGAGTTGAAAGATTGCTTGAAGATGGCAGCGTACATCATCAATAAGATGAAGGTGAACGAGCATATCCTCGACAACGACATCTACAATCCGATGTTCTCAGTGGAGGAAGTGAATCGTTTGGCACGAGAGGGAATGCCTTTCCGCGATGCCTACAAGAAAGTGGGACTCGATATTGAGGCAGGCAAATTCACGCCTAACAAGAATATTCACCATACGCATGAGGGTTCTATTGGCAATCTCTGCAACGACAAGATTCAGCAGTTGATGGACGACGTGATGGCTGGTTTCCGCTTCGAAAAGATGGATGAGGCGATAGCTCAATTGCTTTTAAATGAAGAATGAAGAATAAAGAATTAAGGTGTGTTCTAAAAATTCTGTTTTATGATTTCTTACAAAAATATGAGATTTCGTTTCGGTTGCTTTTTGTTTGATTTGAAGTCTTTTTGCCACTTTTCTCGGTTACATAGCTCGCTATGCGCCCTCAAAAACTGACAAAAATCCAATCAAATCAATTCAAAAATCAACTCGACATAATTTATAGACCCCACCTTAAGCATCACTTTTCACTTTTAATTGATAAAATATAAAGGATGGAATACAAATTTTGTGGACATAGCGGTGTGCAGTTGCCGTTGCTCTCGTTGGGATTGTGGCACAATTTCGGCGATGTCGATGACTTCGATGTTGCCACTCAGATGATTCTTCGTGCATTCGACGCGGGTATTTGTTATTTCGATCTTGCCAACAACTATGGTCCTTCGCCTGGTAGTGCAGAGACGAATTTCGGAAAGATTCTGAAAACCCATTTGGCAAGTCATCGCGACGAGATGTTTATTTCCTCGAAGGCTGGACATGACATGTGGCCAGGTGTTTATGGGGATGGTAGTTCACGTAAGAACTTGATTGCATCGTGCAATCAGAGTCTGAAACGCTGTGGGGTGGAGTATTTCGATGTGTTCTATTCTCACCGTTACGATGGTGTGACACCTGTGGAGGAAACGATGCAGGCTTTGATTGATTTGGTTCGTCAGGGAAAGGCACTCTATGTGGGTATTTCGAAATATCCTCCCAAGGAGCAGCAGTTGGCTTACGATATTCTGAAGGAAGCAAATGTGCCATGTTTGCTGAGTCAGTATCGTTGTTCGATGTTCGACTTGAAGGCAAAGAAAGAGAATTTCCAGATTGCTGCCGACAATGGTAGTGGCGTCATTTGTTTTTCTCCTTTGGCTCAGGGACTTCTGACGGGGAAATACGACAATGGTATTCCTGAGGGTAGTCGTGCTGCTCGTTCTACAGGATTCTTGCAACAGTCGCAAGTGACGCCAGAGCGTGTGGAAGCTGCCAAGAAACTCGGTGCTATTGCTAAGCGTCGTGGTCAGAGTATGGCGCAGATGGCTTTGGCTTGGGTACTGAATGATGAACGTGTCACTTCGCTGATTATTGGTACTTCGTCGGTTGCTCAACTCAATAATAATCTTGAGACATTGAACAACTTGAAGTTCTCGGATGAGGAAATGGCAGAAATTGATGCCATCATTTCAAATCCTGCTGTTTGGTTCTAATTTGAGTTCTTGATGATTAAGATTCGCTTTGCATTGTTGTTGATTTGCTTGATGGGGCTTATTACCACGTCTTGCAAGGATGAACTGACCTCCACTTACTCGGAGAAGTATCGGGTGATGTGTGGTTTTCAGGTGGTGTCGTATAAGGAACTCATCAATGTGATTGGCAACTACGGACAATTTGCTTCGATTCGCCAATCGGGTAGTCAGATAGTGATGAAGACTTTGCAAAGCGAGACCTCCTACAATATGGACGCCTTGTCGAAAGATTTTCGTTTCGGCTTGGGAGGCTTGATTGTGGGTACAGACACTTGGGGCAATTATCGTGCATTTGATTTGGCTTGTCCGAATTGTGACCGTGTTGATTTTCGACTCACGATTGGAGAGAATGGCATAGTTTCTTGTGGAAAATGTGGAATCAAATACGACCTCAACAACGATGGTGTGATTTTCGATAAGGGCAAAGGAACTTACGAATCCCCTCGTGGACTTTATCGCTATCGTATTGCCTATGATGGTATGAGAGTCCATATCACTAATTAATTCTTCCTATATGGCTTTTAGACAAAGAAATCATGCATTCGACCTTCTTTGTGGAATCTGCATCTTGAGAATGATAGTTCTGCACGTGGCAGGTTTTTGTGGTATGCGTGGTTTCTTGTGGTGCGAAAAGATGATGGCATGGACTTTTTTCTTCATGTCATTCTTCTTTTTTAAGGCAGGCTATTTCAATAAGACGGTGAGTGGCAATTCGAAGGAGTATTGCATCGACCGTACGAAACGCCTGCTTGTTCCTTATATTTCATGGACGCTTATCGGTGATGCCATTTTCTTTGGAATGATGCTTTTCAACTTGGACATGTTCATGCCTTATTTGGAGAAGCGTATCACTTGGGAGCACAACATTATGATTAGTCGTCCATACGGCAATGCTCCCATCTGGTTCCTATTCAGTTTCTACGTGGCATACCTTTTCATGCACTTTATCGGAAAGGTGAGGCATTTGCGCTGGATTATCATCACATTCCCTTTCGTCAGTTACTGGCTTTACACGCAAGGAAATCCATTACCCATGAGTTTGAGTAATGTGTTTTTGGGCATTTTCTTTTTCTTCTTGGGACGCCTGTGGAAATGGGTGATGCAGCATGTGCCGAGGATGACGATGATGGCAATTTCTGCCGTATTCATCGGGCTTTTTATCTATTTCAACATCCATTATCATGGTGAGTACGATATGAGTTTGAACCAATATGTGCAACGTCCTGTGGGTGCTATCGTGAATTCGATTCTTGCGCTTTGTGGATTTGCGGGGATTCTGCTTTCTCTGCCTATGAAGCGGGTGCCATTCGTTAATTTTATAGGTGAACATTCGATGGTGTATTTTGTGGCACACTATCCGCTGCTGATTATCTATCATCTCACTCATCGCTTGTTCTATCACACGATGAAGGGACATTGGGAAGATTTCATCCTTTGCTTGGCTTTCATCCTCATCACCTGCACTTGGCTCGTGCCAAAGATTGAGAGCGTGACTTGGCTAAGCGGAAGGATGAAGAAGAAATGATGGATGGCTTCGGCAAAACCGAAGCTTACTGAGAAAGCAATGGCGAAGCTTACAAAAAAAACTGAAAACCGAAGAATGGAGAGTGCTAATGATTTGAAAGACAAAACGGCTAAGGGTTTGCTATGGGGCATGGCAAACAATGGGGCGACGCAGTTGCTCAATATTGTCTTTGGTATTATCCTCGCTCGCCTTCTATCGCAGGAGGACTATGGATTGGCGAGTGAATTGGCTATCTTCTCCGCCATTGCTGCTGCTTTGCAAGAGAGTGGGTTCATTTCGGCGTTGACGAACCGAAAGAATGCCACTCATGAGGATTACAACTCCGTCTTTTGGTTCAATATCTCGATGAGTGCACTGCTCTACGTCATTCTTTGGTTCAGTGCACCGCTTATCGTTCGGTTTTTTGGTGATTCCGAACTCCTTTGGCTTTCTCGCTACGCTTTCTTAGGTTTTTTCTTTGCCAGTTTTTCCATCACTCCTCGTGCTATATTGTTCAAGCAGATGAGGGTGAAGGAACAGGCGATTATCGGGGTGATTGCCTTGATTATCTCGGGAGCTGTGGGCATTACGATGGCATTGTTGGGCATGAGTTATTGGAGTATTGTGACACAAGCCATGATTTACGTAACAGTTGTGTCGATTCTCAGTTGGAAATATTCCGGTTTTTGTCCTTCGTTCCATTTCAGTTTCCAACCCATCAAGGAGATGTTCGGATTCTCATGTAAGTTATTGATTACGAATATCTTCAACTGTATCAATAACAAACTTTTCACTTTAGTTTTTGGCTATTTCTACACGAAGAACATGGTGGGAACCTACGACCAAGCCGACAAATGGAACAAGATGGGTAGCCAACTCATCACGGGTATGGTGCAAGGTGTGGCACAACCGATGTTTGTACAGGTGGGTGACGACCCAGAACGTCTCCAGCGAGTGTTCCGAAAGATGCTACGTTTCACCTGTTTCGTTGCTTTTCCTGCTATGTTTGGGTTGGCACTCGTGGCAAAGGAATTCATTGTGATTGCCGTTGGTGAGAAGTGGTTGAGCAGTGCTGAGATGATGCAGCTCCTGTGCATTGCAGGTGCTTTCATGCCCATCACCGCACTATATTTCAATTTCTTGATTAGTCGGGGCAGAAGCGATGTGTATATGTGGAATATCATTTCCCAAGGGCTTGTTATCTTGGGCTTGCTTGTGGCAGTGAAAAAGTTTGGCTGGGTCTGGGATTTTTCACTTTTCACCTTTCATTTCTCACTTTCCGATGTTCGCTTGATGGTGGTATGTTATGTGGTGGTTTACATCCTTTGGCTCTTCATTTGGCATGCGTTCCTGAAGCGTGAAATCCATTTAGGGTTCTTGAAAGCCATCAAGGACTTGTTGCCTTTTGCGTTGATAGCAGCTGCTACGATGATTCTTACCTATTTCCTCACTCGAGGCATCGAGAACATCTATCTTCTGTTGGTGGTTCGAGTGTTGATGGCAGCGGTCATCTATGTCGTAGCCATGTGGCTTTCGGGTGCGAAGATATTTAAGGAATGTATAGGTTATTTACGGAAGAAATGAAAGTTTATTTCTACCATACTCAAGATACGGAGCGCATTCTGAAAGAATGGAAGGAGGGGCTTTATCCTGGGCATTTGCTCTATGGGGCTACGCATTTGCCTAAATACGGGGTGGAGGTCATCCCGCATTTATATAAGCCGTTCTATGATCATCGGCTGAAATTGACTTTGCTCACGGCTTGGCGCATCCTCACTTGTAGAAAGAAATACGATGCACTCTACGCCACGTCTTTTCGAGGCATAGAAGGACTGATATTCCTGCGTGCTTTGGGACTTTATCGCAAACCGATTGTCATTTGGCATCATCAACCGATTGTGGAGGCGAAAGGATGGTTGAGGGAGCGAGTATCGAGACTGTTTTATCGTGGGATAGACCACATGTTTTTCTTTAGTCAGCAGCTTGTGGATGAGTCGTTGAAAGCGAAGAAGGCACGGAAAGAAAGGATGCAAGTGGTGCCTTGGGGTCCCGATTTGGCGTTTTACGACCACGTGTTGAAAGAGGGACATCAGCGTAGTGGTTTCATTTCAACAGGAAAAGAACAGCGCGACTTGCCAACGCTGATAGGGGCTTTCTCAAAGGTGGAGAAAGCCAAACTCACCATGTATATCAATGAGAAAACGGGTGATTTGGACTATACCAAGGTGTTGGGAGGCATTTCTGTACCCGAAAACGTGAAAATCAATGTCATCAACCGTTTGATGATTGGTGAATTGGCACAAATAGTGAACGAAGCCGAATGCATCACGATTTGCTGTAGGAAAAGCAACTATACAGTTGGATTGACTACATTGGTGGAGGCATTGGCTTTGGGAACACCCGTTATCACTACTCGCAACGAAACCTTCCCTTACGATGTGGATGAGGAAGGTGTGGGCATTTCTGTGCCTTACTACGATGTAGAAGCTTGGGAGCAAGCCATTCGATATATCACGGAGCATCCTGCGGAAGCTCAAGAAATGGGTCGCAAGGCACGTGCCTTGGTAGAAAGAAAATTCAATTTGGAAAACACATCCCAAACGATTGCAGAAAGTATTTTGAGATTGATGAATTGAGGCAAGGGCATGTGGCTTCGAATGTACAGACGCTCTCCTTTGATTTTACTGAATCATTTCATGGATTGAAGTGAATCGCTCCTTTGTTTTTACTGAAATGGCGAGCCCTCAACAAAATTATAGCGAGCCTTCGTTATCGCAACGCCGAAGGCTCGTTATCGAAATGCCGAGCCCTCGGCAACTAGTTGAATCCAAAGGAGAAGTTCAGTATATCCACAAAAGACCGCCTAAAGCTCCAAAGGCCCCCTCCAACTCCACTGAAGCCCCCCTCCAGCTCCCCCGAGGGGGAGGGAGGCCATCCGGATGAAAATGCCAAAGTTAATGCTAAAGATAATGGCAACGTTAGCGATAATGTCAAAGCTAACGAACCTCTGTTCCTTCGTTCCCCAATTCCTTATTTCGCCATTATGAAAAGCTATTGGCCATAAACCAAGTTGATGCGCTCTTCGTAACGCTCTGGATGTTCGAGTAGTTCAGGAGCCACTTCGCGATAGGAGCGATAGGCGTCGATGTAGTGCTTGGAATGCACACTTGGCAGTTGCTGCGGCACCATGTAGTCGTCTCCGAATGTGTCAAGCAGTACTTGATGATAGTCCTTTGGTGCAGGAAAGAGTCGGTCTTCGAATGGTAACCAAACCACTTCGCTGTATGCCTCGTATGGGTCGATGTTCTTGCGATGCGTGTATATCCAAGAAACAGTAGCTACGCGGCGGTGCGTGTCTTGGTCGATGGAACGAAACATGTTCTCGTAGAGCTTGAAAGCTTTACGATAGTCCACGAGAGAATAGACGGGAGTGGAGATAAAAGACAAGAGGCGTTTGCTAAATTTGCGATGTGGCAAACCTCGCTCCAAGTAGGCGCGTATGGATTTCTTGAGGATTTGGGTGGTGAGGCGATGGAAAAATCGGGGTACGGGGTTTTCGATATATCCGTCGAGCACAAATACGTCGATGCTGATTCCGCGAGAGTATTTTCGGGTTGCCTCTTCGATGCTAAAACCTGATGTGCGCTCATCGCGTATCTGTGCATGGCCTCGGCAAAAGCCTTCATCACTGTAGGTGGTTTGAAAGAAGTAGGGATAGGTAAACTCTTTGTCAGCCACTTGGAGCAACTTGTCGTAGTCTTTACGTAGCATCATGAAGTCCACGTCGTCGTCCCAAGGGATGAAACCTTTATGACGAACGGCTCCAAGTAGTGTACCGCCATTCATAAAGCATTTCAAGTCGTATTTCTTGCAAACCTCGATGAGTTTGTCTGCCAAATCCATGCTGACTACCCATGCAGCTTTCATTTCGCTGCTGATTCTATAATTCAGTCTGTATTCTTCTTCCAGAAATTGCTGATTCATACAAATGATTTACCGATTTAAAGATTTACCGATTTAAAGATTTGATTATCTATTTCTTTCCCTAAGCATTTTTGTATTTTTAAATGCTTGAGACGTATCTTAATTTTCATAACTTCTCATTTATATAGTATTGATTATGAAAACTCTTGTTATTTGTACCGTGCAAAAATAGTAAAATTTTGTTTTCTCAACAAATTTTTCTACATTTGCAATTGTTTTATTTTAAAAATGCTTTTCAACGTGCAAAAGACAGTGTATCTTGGCATGATTGGTGATATCATGCATCCTGGTTTAATAAACATTATTCAAAGAGGGGCAGAGTATGGTAGAGTGCTGATAGGTTTGTTTACCGACAGAGCCATTGCTACTCATAAGCGTTTGCCTTATTTGACTTACGAACAGCGTAAGAATGTTGTTGAGAATATAAAAGGAGTGTGGAAGGTGGTTCCTCAGGATGATTGGAGCTATGTGCCCAATTTGCGTGAGTATAAGCCTGATTACATCATTCATGGCGATGACTGGAAAGAAGGCAGCGAAAAGGAACTTCGCCAGGAAGTCTTCAAGGTGATGGAGGAACTCGGGGGAGAGGTGATAGAAATACCTTATACGAAGGGTATTGAATCTTCCTCGTTGGACAAGGAAATCAAATCCATCGGTACCACGCCCGATGTGCGATTGAAGTCGCTTCGCCGTCTGATAGCAGCCAAGCCTGTTGTGCGCATTTTGGAGGTCCATAATGGACTCTCGGGCTTGATTGTGGAGAATCTGGAAATTCAGAATGGGATGCTCACGGAGCACTTTGATGGTATGTGGTCGAGTTCACTGACTGATTCCACTTCGAAAGGTAAACCCGACATCGAGGCGGTTGACCTTACGACTCGTTTGCAGGACCTCACCAATATCTTGGAATGTACAACCAAACCGATTATCTATGATGGTGACACGGGTGGCAAGTTGGAGCATTTCGTCTTTACGGTGAGAACCTTGGAACGTAACGGCATTTCGGCTGTTATTATTGAAGACAAGGTGGGACTGAAAAAGAATTCCCTTTTTGGTACGGACGCGATTCAGACCCAAGATACGATAGAAAATTTCTGCAACAAAATACGTGCGGGTAAAGAAGCCCAAGTGACCAAGGACTTCATGGTGATTGCCCGAATTGAAAGTCTGATTGCAGGAAAATCCGTTGAAGATGCATTGGAACGTGCATTTGCCTATGTGGAGGCTGGTGCCGATGGAGTCATGATACACAGCAAGAACAAGTCGGGCGACGACATTAAGGAGTTTTGTCGTGCATTCCGTGAGAAGCATACTTACGTGCCTATTGTGGTGGTTCCTACCACTTATAACCATATCACCGAAGAGGAACTTAACTCATGGGGTGTGAACGTGGTGATATATGCCAACCACATGCTTCGTGCTGCTTACCCAGCTATGGTGAAAGTGGCTACTTCCATTCTTGAGCATCATCGCTCTTACGATGCGAACGACCTTTGCATGCCGATTAAGGAAATCTTGGAGCTTATACCGGGAACCAAGTAGATGAAGAATGGCTTTGGCAAAACCGAAGCTTACTAAAAAAGAAGAATGTTTTTTCCAAACTAAAGAAAAAGAAAAGCAGTGATACAGCCTCAGTTTTTTTATGATACACTTGCGGAATTAGGCATCGATTTTTATACAGGTGTGCCCGATTCCTTGCTCAAAAATATATGTGCATATATCACAGACCATTCGTCTCGTGAGAAAAATATCATTGCAGCCAATGAGGGTGGTGCGGTAGGTCTTGCCGCAGGCTATCATTTGGCTACAGGGCGTATTCCACTTGTGTATATGCAGAATTCAGGTGAGGGAAATACGGTGAATCCGTTGATGTCGCTCACTGATAAAGACGTGTATAACATTCCGTTGTTGCTGCTCATAGGATGGAGAGGAGAGCCAGGTGTTCATGACGAGCCTCAACACGTGAAGCAAGGAAAAGTGACACTTTCCTTACTGGATGCTATGGGCATTCGCTATGAGATTCTTTCAACAGACGAAGCGCAATGCGAAGAACAGTTGAAACGTGCTAATCAATATATGCAAGAGACAAAAGAGGCTTTTGCCTTGATTGTGCGCAAGGGAACTTTTGCAGACTACAAATTGCAAAACAATATCGACACAGGTTTGTCTTTGGTACGAGAAGAGGCCATCAAGACTGTTGCTGCATCCATGGAAACGAATGCTGTTGTTGTTTCTACGACGGGTATGATTTCGCGTGAGTTGTTTGAATACCGAGAGGCAGTAGGCGAGGGACACGCACGGGATTTCCTTACCGTCGGTTCGATGGGACATGCTTCTCAAATCGCTTTGGGAATAGCACTTCAGCAAGGTGGACGACGTGTCTATTGCTTCGATGGTGATGGAGCGAGCATCATGCACATGGGTGGTATGGCTATCGTTGCCCAGATGCATCCAAGCAACTACGTGCATGTGGTGTTCAATAATGGTGCCCATGACTCTGTGGGTGGACAGCCTACAGTGGGTCTCCAAGTCAATCTTGTTCAGGTGGCAGAGGCATGTGGTTATCAGAAAGCCTATTCTGTGAGCGACAAGGAATCATTGCAGGAGGTGTTGGCACAAATCAAACAGGAGGAAGGACCTTTGTTTGTGGAAGTGAAAGTGAAAAAGGGAGCTCGAAAGGATTTGGGACGCCCTACCACCACACCTGTAGAGAACAAAGAGGCTATGATGGCTTTCTTGAAGAAATGATAGATGGTAATTTCCTAAATTAATGGAGTGATGGTAAAGACGGCTGTAATAATGGCGGCAGGCATGGGCACTCGGTTTGGTTCCATGACCGAAGATATTCCAAAAGGTTTTATTCCTGCTGGCGATCGCCCTATGGTGTTGCGTAGTATAGAGACCTTGAAGGCGTGTGGCATAGAGCGCATTATCATTGGAACTGGCTATCACAAGGAAAAATATGAGTCTTTGGCTCAGGAGATTCCTTGCGTGGAATGTGTGTTCAGTCCTCGTTTTGCTGAAACAAACAGCATGTACACACTGTATCATTGTCGCGAGTGCATCGGTGATGACGATTTCCTGCTCTTGGAGAGTGATTTGGTTTTCGAACCTCGTGCCATAACCGAACTTCTTGCATGCAGTGAACCAGACGTGATGCTGATTACGCCAGTCACCAAATTCCAAGACCAATACTATGTGGAATCTGATGCAGAGGGACGCTTAACTCGCTGCTCTGTTCATAGAGAAGAAGTGAATGCTAAGGGAGAACTGGTTGGTATTCATAAGCTTAGTCATGTTTTTTATAAGCGAATGTGTGAAGACTATGAACAACAACTCCCTGGTGCGGACAAATTGGGCTATGAATACCAATTACTAAGAATGTCGCAAAGCGTGATGCCAGTTCATGTGCATTGTGCCAGCCATTTGCATTGGTATGAGATTGATGATGCCCAAGACCTTGCATTCGCTGAAAAGCATGTGATACCTTTTCTGCCTACTAAACTGAATGATATGAATATCAAACGAAATGTATTGCTAAATCCTGGTCCTGCCACTACAACCGACACAGTGAAAATGGCTCAGGTGGTTCCCGATATATGTCCTCGAGAAAAGGAGTTCGCGGGAATGATGAAACAATTGCGAAGTGATTTGCTGAAGGTGGTGCATGCTCCTTCTGATAGGTACACTTCAGTGCTTTTCTGTGGTTCTGGAACCATCAATATTGATATATGCCTGAATTCGTTGCTTCCTGAGGGAAAGAAAGTGCTTGTCGTGAACAATGGTGCTTATAGTACGCGTGCTGTGGAAATATGCCAATACTATGGTCTTCCCCATATCGACTTGAAGTCGTCGGTTTATGAACCAGCACCATTGGATGCAGTTGAGCAAGCACTCAATGAAAATCCAGACATTGCTCTTGTCTATACGACACATCACGAGACAGGAACAGGTGTGTTGAACCCAATCCGAGAAATAGGTGCTTTGGCACATGCTCACGGTGCCATCTTCGTTACAGATACTACGTCTTCACTGGGTATGATTCCATTGGATGTGGTGAAAGACAATGTGGATTTCTGTATGGCATCTGCTCAGAAAGGACTGATGGCAATGACAGGTCTTTCGTTTATCATTGGTAATGAGAGAGTCATCCGTGAATCAAAAGATTATCCTCGCCGTTCTTACTATTGCAATTTGTATTTGCAGTATGATTTCTTTGAGCGAACTGGTGAGATGCACTTCACCCCTCCTGTTCAGACCATCTATGCCACAATCCAAGCATTGAAGGAATACTTTGCAGAGGGAGAGGAAGCAAAGTTTGCTCGTCATCATCGCGTATATGAAGCCCTTCATGATGGACTTGACCAACTGGGCTTCCAGACTGTGATTAAGCGTGAATGGGAATCAGGATTGGTTGTATCGGTGCTCTATCCTAATGATGAGAATTGGAACTTTGAGCGTGTTCATGATTACTGTTATGAGCATGGATTTACCATTTATCCTGGAAAGATAAGTACGACGAACACGTTCCGACTTTGTTCACTTGGAGCCATTGACACACCTGATATTGAGGCATTCTTTGTAGTGCTTCGGGATGCTTTGGTGGCAACAGGTGTAAGTATTCCTATTCGGTATTGAAAACTCACTCTTAATATTTTGACGAAGGAAAGAATATACAAAGTAAAGCTGACTCCTTATCGTAGTGGATTAGGTACGATATTCCATCGGCAGACAAAGGGACATAGTATGATGTCGCTCGATGGTCGTTATCGTTTCTATGTGAACGAGGAAGTGGAAAACCCTGACTTTTGGGTGGTGCAGAGCAAGGGACTGCGACTGGAACAAACTGTGAATGTGGCAAAGGAAAACACCATCCTTCTTTCCACTGAGCCACGTTCGGTGCTTGTTTATCCACAAAGCTATACCAGCCAGTTTGGAATGGTTTGTACCTGCCAAGTTAAAACCAAACATCCGAATGTGCGGCTCACCCCACCGATTCTTCCTTGGTTTTTGGGCTATACATATATCAGTGAAGGAAACTATACTTTCTCTCAAGACTATGATTCGTTGAAGAACAATCCTGCTCCCGAGAAAACAAAACTGCTTTCTGTTATCACCAGTAACAAGGCTTTCACACAGGGACATGTTGACCGCATTCGTTTTGTGCAGCAATTGAAAGAACATTATGGTGATGAGTTGGATGTTTTTGGCGAAGGTTTCCATGATTTCGGTGATAAATGGGATGTCTTGGCGCCTTACAAGTATCACATCGTGATTGAGAATTCCTCAGAACCCTATTATTGGACGGAGAAACTGGGAGATTGTTTTTTGGCAAAAACGTTTCCATTTTATTATGGTTGTAAGAATGTGGATGATTTCTTTCCACGTCAAGCCTACGAACCCATTGATATTCATCGCCCAAAGGATGCTATCCAAATAATTGACCAACAAATCAGTCAGCATCGATACGAGCAATCGGTAGATGCCTTGGAGTTGTGTAAGCAGAAGATGCTTGATGAATGGAACATGTTTGAGTTTATTGCTCACCTTTGTGATACATTGAATCCTGATGCACCCAAGACGCCTATAACCCTTCATCCTTGCCATTCCATGGATGACTGGCACAATGTTTTGAACTACACGTTGAAACGCAATTATTTCAAGTTGAAACAAAAGTTGCGGGGAAATCAGAACCTTTGAAACAAAGCATTTAAGGAGTTGTTTTCAAGCAACATTCGTTGTTGTGTATTTCCATTTATTGAAAATAATGCGGAAAGAAATTCATAAAAAATATCAGACTGATTCATCCATTTGCGAATTTGTGGATGGACTGCCGCAACGCTTCGAACAGGAGGGCACGTTGCTCTACAATGAGCGAAATGTCATCCGTCGATTTGAGGTGAATGGAACAGTCTTGGTCGTAAAGCGCTTTAAGCGTCCGAACTTCTTTCAGCGAATTGCATATACTTTCTTTCGTTCCAGCAAGGCTTTTCGTGCCTATCATAATGGTGAGGAATTGATTCGTAGAGGCATCAGCACTCCTTTTCCTATTGCCTATTTGGAGACTTGTTCGACAGGGCTGATAGAATATGCATATTATGTTTGCGGAGAGGACAATGCCCCTCCAATTGCAGACCTTTTCAATCGGGTGGAGGAGTTTGACCGTCCTTTGGCAAAGGCTTTTGCGCATTTTGCTGCCCATTTGCACCAGCTTGGCATACTGCATCATGACCTCAACTCCACGAACACCCTTTTTCATCCTCTTCCTTCTTCCCCTGATACTTATACGTTCTCTGTCATCGACATCAATCGCATGGATTTTATGGAGGGTTTGCCACCATTGAAGGAGTGTTTGGAAAATCTCACTCGATTCACTGGACGTATGGACCTTTTTACCTACGTGGCAAAGTGCTATACCGAAGTGATGGCTGACAGTTTCGGGCTAAATGAAGACGAATTGCTCAGATTAGCTGTTAGGCAGAAAGAAAACCATGATGCTCGTTGGAAACGACGAAAAAACTTCTTAAAACGATTCAAATGAAAGAAATGACCCAAGAAAAGAACAATCCTACACAATACGATATGCGAGAACTGCAACTACGCAGTGTGCCTATCTTGCAAGCAATAGATAATGTCTGTCGCCAGCATGGTTTGCGATACTATATGATTTATGGAACTTTGCTGGGTGCTGTACGTCATGGCGGGTTCATTCCTTGGGACGACGATATGGACATAGGTTTGCTTCGCGACGATTACAACCAGTTGATGGAGCATGGAAACGAGTGGTTGCCTGAGCCATTCCATATTGTCAATTATCAAAATAACGAGGAATATCCCAAGTATTTCGCCAAGGTGGAAGACTCGAGTACCACGCTTATTGAGAATTTTGCCTTAGGTTATGTGGGGGGTATCTACATCGATATATTTCCATTGGATAGTGTGCCCAACAATCGTTGTTTGCGCACGATTCAGCATTATCGATTCAATATTTGCAAGCGTCTTCTCTATCTGAGCTACCGCAACCCATACAAGCATGGGCATGGACCGAGCAGTTGGGCACCATTATTGGTTCAGAAACTCTTTAAAAGAGCGCAACTTCACAGGCTTGTCCAGCGTGTGGAATATTGGTGGGAAGGTAGAAGCCATTGTGATTTTCTCACTACCTACGACGACGGTTTGCGTGTGTTCCCTCGTCATATTTTTGAGGAACCAGTCCGCATGAAGTTCGAGGGTGTGGAAGCAAATGCCCCTGCGGATTCTAAAGCCTTTCTGCAAATCATGTATGGCGATGACTATATGACGCCTCCCCCTGAGGAAAAGCGCCTTTCGCATCGTCATGATTATTGCGATTTTGATACTCCTTATGCGGATTATATTTCTTCTCAATCTACAAACATTTCCAAATCATGAGAATTGTTTTATTTTGTGAAAACAGGTATGCCATAGACATCTTGCAACCTCTGTACGATGAGGCTCTTCGCCAGCAACGTCATGAGGTGCTTTGGTATGTTCATGCGCCGAAGATTCAGCATTTTCCGTTGGCAGAGAAAGTGAGGTGGACTGATTCCATGCAAACAGTCTATGACTTTCAGCCAGAAGCCATTTACGTGCCTGGTAATATTGTTCCCTATTATCTTTCAGGTGTGAAGATTCAAGTTTTTCATGGATATGCTGCCGAAAAGAAAGACCATTGGATTATCCGCCGCTATTTCGATACCTACTTCACTCAAGGTCCATATTTCACATCTCATTTTCAAGCGCTTGCCAAGAAATACGGTGATTTCGAAGTACGGGAAACAGGATGGACCAAGCAGGATTGGGTTCTCAAGCATTTGCATGACTTTGATGAAGAAAAAAGACAATTGCTGGAGAAGCATGGAAAAAAGCAAGTGGTGATATATGCGCCTACTTTCTCACCCAAACTGACTTCGCTTTCCATGATGAAACCTGCACTGGAACGTTTGTTGAAAGAACGAGATGTGCTGTTGCTGATGAAGTTCCATCCTCTCACCGCTAAGGAATGGACTGACGAATATCGTGAGTGGGCTCAACATCAAGAGCATGCCATTTATATAGAGGCAAGCGAGAATGTGACCAAATACCAAATGATGAGTGACGTGATGTTGAGTGACACTTCTTCAGCTGTTTATGAGTTTTTGCTTTTGGAACGTCCTGTTATTACCTATCAGACGATTGCCAAGGACATCTATTGGGAAAACATTCTTGATGTTAACGATTTGTTGAAAGCCTTCGATAGTGCACAAACAGACCCATCAAGCATTGAGAAGCGTCGGTGGATAGTACAAAACTATGATCCACATCTCGATGGACATTGCTGTGAGAGAATGATAGCCGAGGCTGAAGACTATATCCGACGCCATGGTGTCCCTACTCAGCGTCAACTGAATTTATGGCGCAAATACACCAGCATTAAAACTTTTGGACGAATCCATCGATAAATATCAACAATATTAGGTATAAAAATAGTCTAACAGAGATTGCTCAACTATAGCGTGAAAACATTGACATCGTGACAATAGGCGACGATTAGGTTGATAAGTATCTCGAAGGCTTGAAATATAGACCCACACGTATGAACTATTACATCAGATTAATATCAAATAAGCCCAAGGAGGACATCAACGAAATCGTTGAAAAAATGGGTTATCGGAATATTGCTCCCAATGCAACGAGAAACTCTGGCATCGCTCATTTTTTTACGAAACTCATGGCTTGCTTCTTCATTCTGCTTCACATGAAGCGAAATGACCGTCTTCTCATTCAGTATCCCATGAAGAAGTTTGTCACTCCAGCTACGCTGTGCGCCCATCTGAAAGGTGCCAAAGTTGTAGTGCTCATTCATGACCTTGGCTGTTTCCGTCGAAAAAAGCTTACCGTCGCTCATGAAATGCGACGAATGAACCGCATCGACTACATCATTGCCCACAACGAAAAGATGAAGCAATTCATGCAGGAGAACGGTTGCAGAACTCCTATCCGTTGTTTGGGCATCTTCGACTATCTTTCGCCTGCAGAACCTAAGAAAGCACATGCGTCAGTTTCTTCAAAACCGGCGATTCCATCGGTGGTTTATGCAGGTGGATTGGGGTATTCACGCAATCCTTTCCTTTATGAACTTGATGCCCTGATGGATGGATGGCAGTTGGAACTTTTTGGAAAGCAATTCGATGAAGAGCGCGCCCAGGGATGGAAGCACATTCATTTCAATGGTTTGCTTCCTCCCGACAAGTTATTGGCAGAGGCAGATGGCGATTTTGGTTTGGTCTGGGATGGTAATTCTGTCGATGAATGTAGTGGAGATTGGGGCGAATATTTGCGGGTAAACAATCCCCACAAGACCTCTTTCTATTTGCGTGCTTTCATGCCTGTGATTATTTGGAAGCAAGCAGCTTTAGCCCCATTTATTCTCGAAAATAAATGTGGTATAGCTGTGGATTCGCTTCGTGACATAAATTCCACGCTTGCTCATCTCACTGATGCAGAATACAAGGAAATGCAGGAAAATGCCCGTCGTGTGGGAACTCTCATTTCCCAAGGACATTTCACTCAGACCGTATTGACATTTTAGGCGACATTCGGGATGGTTAGAACCAAATGCCGCAATCGTAAGGGAATTCCACTTTTCTGGAAGCAGGGAAGATGTCGGTGGCATTCTTCCCATCGATGGTGATTTCGAAAAGCTCTTTGAAGAGTCCACCCCATTCCGACCAATACCAGCAACTCACATAGTATTTGTCGTTGTATTTCACCACTTCAGGTGTTACATCGAAATTTGCCAATCGGGTGGCTATGTCGCTGTATTCTTCCTTCTGAGGGTGAATCTTCTTGAAGTCGTCTTTCGAAAAGAGGAAGGTTCGGTTGGCATAGTTGAAATGTCCGTATTGTGGCAGTCCGTGCCATACACTGTGGAGCAGATACACTTGCCAAGCGCCCATGCAGGAGTTTTCCACGTTGAGATAAGCAAAAATGTTGAAGTCCTGCTCAAGGTCTTTCCCCGTGATGTACAGTCTGCTGGTGTCATCAGGTCCTGGTGTGCTTCTGCATTCTTTGACGCGAAGATCGAATCCATTTGCCAAAGATAGTTTGTTCAAAGTGCTTAAGAACTGGTCATACTCCTTTTGCTCAGTGAGAGCAAAGACTTTTTGTCCGAGCGTGATATAGTCATTTGACACTTTGATGTCTTTTCCTTCTTTCGCTTCGGCAAAACTCTTGTTGGCTTTCTCCACATGTTCCATGCGGAATTTTCTCCGTTCCTCATCCCTTTTTCTTCGTTCCTCCATCTGTTCGTGAAACTTCTGTCGCTGTTCTTCATTCATCATCTGTCGAGGACGTTCAAACCTGCGTGGAGTAGGAGTATCTGTTTGTGCCATAGCTGTGATAGCCAAACAGATTAGTGTTAAAAATAGACCAATGCGTTTCATAATATATTTAATTAGTTAGTTGATTGTCGCAAATTTAGAAAAACAAGTTTGAATTTGCAAGAAAAAAATCAAAAATCACTTCATCTTTGAATTTCAAGTCTGTATTTCTCGTGTGAAAGCGTTAAATCGAAAACTTTCTTTTTCAAATGATGGTTTATCAAGTTATGAAACGATTTTCTTTACAAATCTTTTGAATTATGGCGTGGAGTTTCTAAATTTGCAAAAGAAAACCATTCTTTTCTTAACGTAACGGACTACTAAGTTTTGATGCAAACAACATCCCCCAAATTTGATTATCTCATCGTTGGTTCCGGACTTTTCGGAGTCACATTTGCCCATCAGGCTCGTTTAGCAGGCAAGCGTTGCTTAGTGATTGATAAACGTCCACATTTAGGAGGCAATGTCTATTGTGAAGATATGGAAGGCATCCATGTCCATAAGTATGGAGCACATATCTTCCACACCTCCAATAAGTCCGTATGGGATTTCGTGAATTCCATCGTTGAATTCAATCGCTATACCAACTGTCCTGTTGCCAACTACAAAGGCAAGCTCTATAACCTGCCTTTCAATATGAACACCTTCTATCAGATGTGGGGAGTGACAACTCCACAAGAAGCACAAGCAGTCATCAATGCTCAACGTGCTGAGGCGATGGAGCAATTGGTAGTGAGAAGCGAGAAGTTGCATGTTCCTGCAGAGCCTCAAAACTTAGAGGAGCAAGCACTGACGCTGGTGGGTAAAGACATCTATGAAAAACTCATCAAAGGTTATACTGAAAAGCAATGGGGACGTGCATGCACAGAACTGCCTGCATTCATCATCCGCCGTTTACCAGTACGCCTTATCTTCGACAACAACTACTTTAATGACTCATACCAAGGTATCCCAATCGGAGGGTACAACAAACTGATTGATGGATTATTAGACGGAATAGAATGCCGAACAGGCATCGACTTTTTCCATTCAGAATATCGCGATTGGCGACAATTCGCTGACAAGCTTGTTTATACAGGTCCTATCGATGAATTCTACGATTATCGTTTTGGAAGGCTTGATTGGCGTACCGTTTCTTTCGAGACAGAGGTAATTGACAAACCTAATTACCAAGGCAATGCCGTTGTCAATTATACCGAAAAGGAGATTCCATATACTCGTGTGATTGAGCACAAGCACTTTGAGATGTTTGGGCAGGAGGTGTATGATTGTCCAAAGACCGTCATATCCAGAGAGTACCCTGCTGAATACAAGCTTGGTATGGAACCCTATTATCCAGTTAACGATAGCAAGAATAATCAATTGGCAGAACAGTATCGTGCTTGTTCTGCCCAAGAACAAGATATCATCTTTGGAGGAAGATTGGCGGAATACAAATACTATGACATGGCTCCTGTGATTGAAAAAGTATTAAAAATGCCGATTTAGCCGCATTTTCTCCAATCCTCAGATTATGAGACGATTTTCTTTGCAAAACTTTTGATTTGTGGCTTGGAGTTACTAAATTTGCAAAAGAAAACTATAATATTCTAAAGGTATGAAAAAAATCATGTTGCTTCTCAGTGCAGTCCTCGTATCAATTGGTTTACAGGCTGCCAATCCCGTAAAAATCACAGTGTCTAACTCGCTCAATACGGCTCGCACCTCGGAAATGGTGGAGATACCGTTGGCTACGCTTCAGAAGAATTTGGGTAAAACCAATCAGTTCATCGTCACCGATGCTGATGGAAAGGAAATACCTTCGCAGCTCACTTACGACCAGAAACTGATTTTCCAGCCTGCCGTTGGTGCCAAGGGCAAGTCTGTTTATTACGTGAAGCCAGGCATCCACAGTTTCTATGAGCCTCGCGTGTTCGGTCGCCAGTTCCCTGAGCGTGTCGATGATATGGCTTGGGAAAACGACCTCGTCGCATTCCGTTGCTATGGACCTGCTTTGCAGAAGAGTGGCGAGCGTGCTTGGGGTTACGACATCTGGAACAAGCGCACATCGAAACTCGTCGTGGAAGAACGCTATGCTCAGGAACTCGACAAGGAAATCAGCAGTGCTCGCGGTAAGCTTCAGAAACTCGGTCAGAACGACTTGGCTGACGATGTTTACAATGCTGTGAGCTATCATGTGGACCACGGCACAGGTATGGACTGCTACAAGGTGGGTCCAACTCTCGGTGCAGGTACTACCGCCATCCTTGCCAATAACGGTGCCGACATTGTTTATCCTAAGTGCTATACCAACTACGAGATTCTTGATAAAGGTCCGCTTCGTTTCACCGTAAAACTCGTTTATGGTAACGAAACGATCGACGGTCAGCAGTACAACGAAACTCGTATCATCACGCTCGACGCTGGTTCCCAACTCAACAAGGCTGTGGTGACATACAACGGTTTGAACAAACCAACTCCAATCGCTACGGGTATCATTGTTCACAACGAAAATCCAACGGCTTACGTGCTCAACACAGCTGCTGGCTATATGGGTTATGAGGATTTGGGCGACCCTAATCAGTATAAGGAGAAGTATCGTGCCAAGCAGAACAAGGACTTTGGCAAGATTTATGTAGGCGCAGTCTATACGCAGAAGCCTGCCAAGATGGAATATCGTGCTGGCGAAGGTTTGCCAGGTGCTTGCGGTCATATTCTCGGCATCAGCAACTACAAGCCTTCTTCTACTTATACGTATTACTTCGGTTCGGGATGGAGCCGCAATCCTGCTACCAACTTCCAGTCTCTCACGGATTGGGAGGCTTATCTCTCCCGCTTTGCTCAGCAGGTGAAGAGCCCGCTGAAGGTGTCAGTCAAATAAACTTTAACACAGTTTCTCCCTTTGTCAACACAAGAAATCATTTACGCAATGGCATTGACGCGCATTCCTCGACTCAGTTTGATGAATGCACGTCTGCTCTACGACACTATGGGAAGTGCCACGGCGGTCTTTGAGCATCGGAAGGATATTCGTGATGTGATTCCCGAGGCAAACGAAAAACTCGTTGAAGTGTTGCGCGATGTGAATGAAGCCATCGCTGATGCCGAGCGAGAAATGGAGTTTGCGCGGAAGAGTAACATTCGATGCCTTTCCCTCAACGACGACGATTATCCCCTCTTGCTGAAAGAATGCCCTGATGCTCCGTTGGTCCTCTATTATCTGGGAAACGCTGATTTGAACGCACAGCGTATCATCAACGTGGTGGGCACGCGCAAAATCACGCCTATGGGTAAGGACATCTGTCGCAGTTTCATTGCCGATTTGCAAAAAGTCTATCCCGACACCCTCGTGGTGAGCGGGTTGGCGTATGGTGTGGATGTCAATGCCCATCGTGCCGCACTCGAAAACGGTATGAAAACTGTGGGTGTGCTGGCACATGGACTCGACACGATTTATCCTGCTGTGCATCGACAGACAGCAGTCAAGATGGTGTCGCTGGGTGGACTCCTCACGGAATACATGTCGAACACGCGTCCCGACAAAGGCAATTTCGTGCGGCGCAATCGTATCGTGGCTGGCATGTCGCTCTGCACCATCGTGGTGGAAAGTGCAGCCAAGGGTGGGGCACTCATCACGGCAGAATTGGCTGGAGACTACAATCGGGAAGTTTGTGCTTTCCCTGGTCGCCCATACGATGAATACAGCAAGGGTTGCAACCATCTCATCGCACAAAACAAGGCACATCTCATTTCTTGTCTCGACGATTTCTTAGAGGTGATGCAATGGGAGAATCCTCTGAAAAAGAAAGCGCAAGCCGTGCAACAGGAACTCTTTCCCGATGTTGGTGACGACGAAAAAATGATTATCGACACCCTTCGCGGTGCTGACAACAAGCATATCAACCAAATCGTTATCGACACCAATCTCAATATCGGTAGAGTCACCTCCGCCCTCTTCGAACTCGAACTCAAAGGCATCATCCAAGTTTTAGGTGGTGCTCGCTATAGGCTAAGACATTAGTAAATCAAAATATGTTCCAAGAAAAATACAATTATCTCAATAGTGATTTCTCCGTTCGAGAACATCGTCCCGTGATTGGCATCACAGGCAATTACGATAATCAGAAATGCACCCTTGCTGAAGGCTATTACAAGTCCGTGCTTCGTGCAGGAGGCATACCTGTCATCATTCCTCCTTTCCGCATTCCGAATGTGAACGGAAAGAAAGTTCTTCAAGACTTGGAGGACTACCTCGATTCGCTGGATGGCATCCTCTTCAGCGGTGGTGGCGACATCAACCCGCTACTCTTGGGTGAGCAACCCGTTCCTCAACTCCATTCCGTTTGTCCTGAGCGCGACGAGCAAGAGCTCCTTTTGGTGCGTCTTGCTTACGACCGACAGATTCCGATGCTGGGTATTTGCAAAGGCATTCAAATCATCACGGCTGCCCTCGGTGGCGAACTCTATCAAGACATCTACTCGCAGGAGGAAGGTGTGACCATCAAGCACAGTCAGGATATGCCGCGCGAGTATGCTTCCCACACTGTTCGCATCGATACCGACACCATTCTTCACGAAGTGTTTCAGAACGATGAAATCGCAGTGAATTCCTTCCATCACCAAGCCGTGAAAACTGCTGCTCCAGGCATGCGAGTGTCGGCACGAAGCAGCGATGGCGTGATTGAAGCGGTGGAATCCACCGAGTTCAAGTCCATCCTTGCTGTGCAGTGGCATCCTGAATGTTTGGAGGACGATAGTTTTGATGGTGTGGCAACAGCCAATGTACCGCTTTCCTCAGCGAATTCTAAGGAAGCAAAACCCCTCTTCGCTTGGTTGGTGCGTGAAGCATCGTCATTCAAGGCAGCCAAGCAACTCCATGCCCGTGTCCTTTCCCTCGACAGCCACTGCGACACACCGATGTTCTTCGGTCAGAACATCGATTTCGCTTCGCGCGACCCCAAAATCCTCGTTGACCTCCACAAGATGACGGAGGGCAAGCTCGACTCCACCATCATGGTGGCATATCTCGCGCAAAAGGAGCGCGACGATGTGTCGTTGGAGAATGCTACGGCAAAGGCAAACCGCATCCTCACGCAGATTGAGGAGATGGTGGCTAAGAACTGTTCCGCAGTGGAGATTGCCTATACGCCCGACGACCTTTACCGCTTGAAACGCGAAGGAAAGAAAGCCATCATGTTAGGCATTGAGAACGGCTATGCCATTGGTAAAGACCTGTCTAATGTGGAGAAGTTCCGCAAGCGTGGAGTGGTGTACATGACGCTTTGCCACAATGGTGACAACGACATCTGCGACTCTGCCCGAGGCAACCATGAGCACAATGGTGTGAGTGTGTTCGGCGCCAAGGTCATTCAGGAAATGAACCGCGTGGGTATGATGGTGGACCTCAGTCATGCTGGTGAGAAGAGTTTCTACGATGCCATCGACATCAGTGCCTTCCCAATCGTTTGTTCCCACTCATCCGCTCGTGCCCTTTGCGACCATCCTCGCAATCTCACCGACGAACAGATGCGGGCACTTGCCCGTTCGGGAGGCGTTGCACAAGTCACCATGTATCATGGCTTCCTCCGTCCCGACCCCGAACCAGCCTCTATCCTCGATGCCATTGAGCACCTCAACCACATGGTGAATGTGATGGGCATTGAGCATGTAGGCATTGGCACCGACTTCGATGGAGATGGTGGCATCACAGGTTGCGCGTCTGCTTCCGAGCTCATCAACTTCACCCGTCGCCTCCTCATGGAGCGCTACAGCGAAAAGGACATCGAGCTCATTTGGGGTGGCAACTTCCTCCGTGTGATGGCTAATATACAGCATCAGCAAAACTGATGTGAACGGTAGCTTTGCCGTCATCAGCTTGGCAGCCACCGTTCCAGCCATCTTAGCAGCCCCCGTTCCAATCATCTTGGCAGCCACCGTTCCAAGCGGTTTAGCCGCTTGAATTGCCAGTAGTTTCTTATCCCTCTCCAGCAATCCTTTCCGCCATCGCATTCAAGTGGAGGCATTGCGCCCTTGTCACCATCCTTTTCTCCTGATGAAACTCCCAAGGGCTTATTTGCAACAGCACCCCTCTGGCGCAGGCATTAAAAGCCTCACCAGAGGGTTTGTATAGCTTAGGGAAGCCATTCTCCCTAAGCAGGATAATATTGTAACCTCGGTTCATAGCTTCTCGCAATACTTCTTTTTCCTTTGGCGAGATGGCAGCACTAACAAGCACTCCACCACGTTCACCACATAACAGCCATTCCTCTCTCCGTCGAGCGTTTTCCTCGTCTGTATAGCGTCTATGCACAATGACCGCCATCTTGTCGGGGATATTCAGCAAGAATCTATTACCTACCATCTGGCATCGCTCACCTGCTATTTCCATACCAGTGAGTATGGTAAAGAGCTCAGGGTTCTGACGCTTCATCATCAACCGTCGAGGATTGTCGTCAAGATAGTGCTTCCAATTGTCCAATTGATCTTCGTGCAAGAGAATCTTATCGCAGTAGCCTTCTTCGAACAAACCATTTCTTGGTGGTTCGTTCATTTTGAACAATTTCCAATAGGCATTGTTGCATCCCGATTTGAATCCAGCTATTACTTTCCCAAGATGCTTACCTTCTCCCATGTCCTCATTGACCCTTACAATCATGTGTAGGTGGTCTGGCATGATACATAGTTTCCATACCTCCACCTGAGGGTAATAGCGATGAATCTTCTTCTGCTCTTCCTCAACAATTGCCCTTCCAAGTTCGGACAGTTCCACATAAGGAACCACCTCACCCTCCAAGCATCCCTTCAGCGTACCAAATAACGCCAAACGTTCCTTCACCACAAGGGTAAGCATGTACGTTCCCTCGCGGCTATAGTTGTGCCATGAAGGGTGTCTCTTCATGGAGTGCTGTATCTTCTGCACCTCCATGCCAGCTGCTATGGCTTCTTCGCGCGTCATAATTATTCGTTTATCGTTATTACAATGCCATCTTCCAACTCTTCATAATCCACCTCTAATAAGCATACAAAAATAATAATTCTCTCGCAAAATAAAGAAGCAAAATCCATTTTTCTGCAAAAATCAATCGCTTTTTCAGTAGCCCTTTAGTGGATTGTCAGAAGCGCATGCGTGGATTGACTGGAGCGTTCCTTTGGATTCAACTAGTTGCCGAAGGCTCGTTATCGAAACGGCGAGCGCTCGGCGTTGCGATAACGAAGGCTCGCTATAAAAACGTTGAGGGCTCGGCGTTTCAGTAAAATCAAAGGAAAAAGCCAGTACAATCGAAAGATTGCATCAGTACAATCGAAGGAAAACGTCAGTACAATCAAAGGAGAGCATCAGTACAATCAAAGGAGAGTGACAGTACAAGCAAAGGAAAGGAAAACGCCAACAAATGCAGCTTTTCATCTCCTACGGAGCTTTTTGATGCTTGCTTTTCAGTTTTTTATTGTTTGTTAATCAAATTTGTTGCTTTTTAAATGTTTGGGATGATGAGTCTATAAAGAAAAAGATGTAACTTTGCAGCCGGATTTTCAAATGGGAAATGGAGGATGAATCAGGAAAAATGCAAAACTCTTCATTTGTTCTTTTCTCTTGAAAAGGTGAAAGCTAATAATATCCAAATAGAAACGATGATACGAAAGATTCTTCCAATCGTGATGGTTTGTGCTGCTTTTGTGGGTTGTAAACAAGCACCAAAACAAGTGCCTACTACTTACGAGCCTGTGGCTCCAAAGTTCTCGGTGGATTCAGCGTTTTCTTACGTTGCCAAGCAATGTGAGTTCGGTCCGCGAGTGATGAATTCTGCTGCCCACGATTCGTGTGGTGCATGGATTGCACAGAAGTTTGAGAGTTTCGGGGGAAAGGTGATTTGTCAGACGGCTGACTTGAAACTCTACGATGGCACGCCTATCAAGTCCACGAATATCATTGCCTCGTTCAATGTGGAGAATCCCGAGCGCATCATGATTTGTTCACATTGGGATTCGCGCCCTTGGGCGGACCAGGACGATGACGAGTCGAAGCATAAGACTCCGATTGATGGTGCCAATGATGGTGCGAGTGGAGTGGGGGTACTGCTAGAATTGGCTCGACTCATCCAACAGCAAGCACCGAGCATCGGTGTGGATTTGATTTGTTGGGATGCAGAGGATTGTGGTACTCCTTCTTGGGAGGAAAACCGCGAGGAAAGCGACCGCACTTGGTGTTTGGGTTCACAGTATTGGGCACAGCATCACCACGTGGATGGCTATCGTGCTCGCTACGGCATCTTGCTCGACATGGTGGGTGGACCTAAGACGGTGTTCAAGAAGGAACTGTTCTCGGAGCGCAATGCACCACGACTTGTGGATAAGGTGTGGGGCTTTGCACAATCGTTGGGCTATGGCGAATTCTTCAAATTCGAGGATGGCGGTTATGTGACCGACGACCACCTGCCAGTGATGCAGGCAGGCATTCCTTGCATCGACGTGATTGGTAGTAGTGTGAACGGTGGTAGTTTCTGCCACACTTGGCACACCATGCTCGACAATCTGCAAAATATCGACAAAAACACCCTCAATGCCGTGGGAACTACTGTGGCAGAGGTGATTTGGTGCGAGAAATAAATGAAGAATGAAAAATGAAGAATGAAGAATGTAAAAAAGTACAAAGAACAAAGGACAAGGTACAAGCATCACATCCTTTGTTCAGGTTCGACCTTCTCCTCCCCTCGGGGAGGCTGAATAGGGGCCTGACGATTCTTGTTTTCATTCTTTCGTTCTTCATTTCGAAGGCAGCAGCCCAAGTTGAGGCTTCAGAAGCGGATGCGGAGTTGTTGACGGGCGCACCGATATTCTCACATGGAATAGGATATGCGGGTGAGGTGGAGTATAAGGGTGAGATGATTCCTTGGTTTGTGCTGAGCGATGTGTATGTGTTTGATAAACTGGTGTTTAAGAGCCAACGACAGGCGAAGAAATACTACAAGATTGCTGCCAATATCAAGAAGGTGTATCCTATAGCCAAGGAGATTCAGCGCGAAATCGAGCATCAGATACAGCACATGGATTCCTTGCCCGACAAGAAATCGAGGGATGTGTATTTGAAGCAGATGGAGAAAGCACTGATGAAAGAGTACAAACCTCGCTTGAAGAAACTGACTTTCTCGCAGGGTAAACTGCTTATCAAACTGATTGACCGTCAGTGCAATCAGACGTCGTATGAGCTGATTAAGACGTACATGGGCGGTTTCAAGGCCGGCTTCTGGAATGCCTTTGCCACAATCTTTGGGGCAAGCCTGAAGAAGGAGTACGACCCTGATGTGGATGACCGACTCACGGAGCGTTGCATCTTGCTCATTGAGAGCGGACAGATGTAGGAAAAGAGGGCCCCCTCCCAGCCTCCCCGAGGGGAGGAAAAGGAAGAATGAAAACAACTCCGCGAGAACTCAAAAACTTTAAAACTCATAAACTTATAAACTTAAAAAATACTCATGAAAATCAACTTTCTTTTGTCAGCTATGATGCTGCAATGTGCGAGTGCATCGGCACAAATTCGTTTGAATCAGGTGGGGATGAGTCCCAACCAAGAGAAAACCGCTACCATCGAGGGGGCTGTTGACGTGGGCAGTGTGAAGATTGTGGATGCGAGTGGTAAGGCAGTAGGAGTACAACCCAAATTCTTGCGTATAGCCAAGTCACCTTGGTCTGGCAAAGAGCGTACTGTGGTGGATTTTTCTGCTTTGACAAAACCTGGAAAATACTCGATGAAATCGGGTAAATTCTCGGCTTCGTTCACGATTCAACCACAGGCGTTGCAGGAGTTGACAAAGGCTTCCATCAAGGCATTCTATCTGATTCGTTCGGGTATGGCGATCGATGCAAAGTATGCAGGGCAGTTCGCTCGTCCGTTGGGGCATCCTGACACACAAGTCAAAATACATCCTTCGGCAGCATCGGAAAGTCGTCCTGCAGGAACAGTCATTTCCTCGCCTTGGGGCTGGTATGATGCTGGCGACTACAACAAATACATAGTGAATTCGGCATTTTCCATTGGTATCATGCTCGATTCCTATGAGATGAACAAGGCAAAGTTCGATGCCATCAAGGTGAATATCCCTGAGAGCAACAACCAAACGACCGACCTCTTGGACGAATTGATGTATAACTTGAAGTGGATGCTCACCATGCAAGACCCTGCTGATGGTGGTGTTTATCATAAGTTGACGACACCTAACTTCGAGGGTTTCATCATGCCAACCGACTGCAAGCAGCAGCGCTATGTGGTGCAGAAATCCACGACTGCCACGCTCGACTTTGCTGCGGTAATGGCACAGGCAGCACGTGTCTATGCACAGAATCCTGATTATCCTGATTTCGCTCAGAAGGCGCAGGAGGCAGCGAAGTCTGCTTACGAATGGGCGAAGAAGAACCCTCGCCAGCTCTATAATCAAGACGAAATGAACAAGAAGTTCCAGCCTGCTGTCAGTACGGGAACCTACGGCGACGGCAATGCGAACGATGAATGGTTCTGGGCTGCTACCGAGCTTTATTTCTTGACGAAGAACGAACAATATGCGGACGATGCCAAGCAATATCAGCCTCGTTGGGTGGGCACACCTACTTGGGGCATGGTATCGACACTGGGTGTGTTCAGTTGGTTGGCACATCAGCCTTCGGCAGCTATGACACAGCAATTCCGCACCCAACTCCTGTCGTTCTGCGATGCACTCCTTGACAAGACAGCCACTTCGTGCTTCCAGACACCATCGGGCAACAGTCCTCGTGACTACGGTTGGGGCTGCTTGGCAGAGAAATTCTGTGGGGATGGTGTGATGATGCTTTACGCACATCAGTTGACGAAGGACAAGAAATACTTGAAAGGAGCGTTGCAAAATATGGAATATGTGTTGGGTAGGAATGCCACAGGCTATTGCTACGTGACGGGATTCGGCACGAAGAGGGTGATGCATCCACATCATCGTGTGTCGGAGGCTGATGGCATCGTTGACCCAGTGCCAGGACTCTTGGCAGGTGGACCAAATCCAGGTCAGCAGGACCTTGGCTCGGGTCTGAAATATCCTTCCAAACAGCCTGACGAATCGTTCCTTGACAACATGGGCTCGTATGCTTCCAACGAAATCGCCATCAACTGGAATGCTACCTTGGTAGCGCTCTTGGGAGGACTGGAGTAAATTAGAGATTAAAAACTAAAAATTAAAAAGCATTGGCGCTGGCATTTATCCTTGCTAACGCCAATGCTTTTGTTTAGGTTGAAGCGTTGTCGCTTCACACTTTAGGTTTTGCTTAGAAAAGTTGGGAGAAATGGGGATTATGTGAAATTTTATCCGTACCTTTGCACTGAAGTTTTCATTATAACGTTATATTTTTTCATTCAGAATGATTTACTTTTTCAGAACACCAGCGCAGAGCGTGATTGCTACGAGTGTGGATCACGAACTGACAGCTGATGAGAAGTCGGAACTTTGCTGGCTTTATGGTGAGGCAAAAGAAGAACTGTCGCAAACACTTGATGGCTTTTTTGTAGGTCCACGTCGCGAAATGATTACTCCGTGGAGTACGAATGCCGTGGAAATTACGCAGAACATGGCAATCAAGGGTGTTCAGCGCATTGAGGAATACTTCCCTGTGGCAAGTGAGGACGCTGAGTTCGACCCTATGCTTCAGCGCATGTACAAAGGTCTCGACCAGAACATTTTCACGGTGAACATCGAGCCTGCTCCTATTCTCCACATCGAGAACTTGGAGGAATACAACGAGCAGGAGGGACTGGCACTGAGTCCAGAGGAAATCGAGTATCTCCACAAGGTGGAAGGACAGCTCGGCAGAAAACTGACCGACTCGGAGGTGTTCGGTTTTGCACAAATCAATTCTGAGCATTGTCGCCACAAGATTTTTGGTGGCACCTTCATCATTGACGGCGAAGAGAAGGAGTCTTCGCTCTTCTCCATGATTAAGAAGACCACTCAGGAGAATCCTAACAAGATTATCTCTGCCTACAAGGACAATGTGGCTTTCTCACAGGGACCTGTGGTGGAACAGTTTGCACCAAAGGACCACTCCACCAGCGACTATTTCGAAGTGAAAGACATTGAGTCTGTCATCTCACTGAAGGCAGAAACACATAACTTCCCAACCACTGTGGAGCCATTCAACGGTGCTGCTACAGGTACGGGTGGCGAAATCCGTGACCGTATGGGAGGTGGAACAGGTTCTTGGCCTATTGCTGGAACGGCTGTGTATATGACCAGTTATCCGCGCAATGGCGAGCAGGGCGCTCGTTCGTGGGAGGACTTGATGCCTGTGCGCAAATGGCTCTATCAGACTCCAGAACAGATATTGATTAAGGCATCGAACGGTGCCAGCGACTTCGGTAATAAGTTCGGTCAGCCACTCATCACGGGTTCGGTGCTGACCTTCGAGCACGAGGAGAAGCAAAACATCGACGGCGAGGAAGTGGATGAGAAGTACGGCTACGACAAGGTCATCATGCTGGCTGGTGGTGTGGGTTATGGCACCAAGCGCGACTGCCTGAAGGGTACGCCTGAGAAGGGCAACAAGATAGTCGTGGTGGGTGGTGATAACTACCGCATCGGTCTTGGTGGCGGTTCGGTTTCCTCAGTAGATACCGGTCGTTATTCCAGCGGTATTGAGCTCAATGCCGTGCAGCGTGCCAACCCTGAGATGCAGAAGCGTGCCAACAACCTTGTGCGTGCGCTGTGTGAGGAAGATGTAAATCCAGTAGTTTCCATCCATGACCACGGTTCAGCAGGACATGTGAACTGTCTGTCGGAACTCGTGGAGGAGTGTGGTGGACTCATCGATATGACCAAGTTGCCAATTGGCGACAAGACGCTTTCATCGAAGGAAATCATTGCCAACGAAAGTCAGGAACGCATGGGCTTGCTCATTCAGGAAGAGCACATCGAGCATGTGCGCAAGATTGCTGAACGTGAGCGTGCTCCACTGTATGTGGTGGGTGAGACAACGGGTGATGCACATTTCGCTTTCGAACAGGGCGACGGCGTGCGTCCTTTCGACTTGGAAGTGAGTCAGATGTTTGGACATTCTCCAAAGACATATATGAAGGATGAGACCGTGGTGCGCAAGTACGAGGACGTGTCTTATTCTCTCGACAAGATAGACGAATACTTGGAGCGCGTGCTTCAGTTGGAGGCTGTGGCTTGCAAGGACTGGTTGACCAACAAGGTCGATCGTTCCGTGACGGGTAAGATTGCTCGTCAGCAGTGCCAGGGCGAAATCCAGTTGCCACTCTCCGACTGCGGTGTCGTAGCCCTCGACTATCGTGGTGAAAAAGGTATTGCAACAGCCATTGGTCATGCACCACAGGCAGGTCTTGCTGACCCTGCTGCAGGTAGTGTGCTTTCTGTGGCTGAATCACTGACAAACCTCGTTTGGGCACCAATGGCTGATGGTCTCGACAGCGTGAGTCTCTCTGCCAACTGGATGTGGCCTTGTCGCTCGCAGAAGGGTGAGGATGCTCGCCTCTATGCCGGTGTGGAAGCACTGAGCGACTTCTGCTGTGCACTGCAAGTGAACGTGCCAACGGGTAAGGATTCCCTCTCCATGACGCAGAAATATCCTGACGGTTCGAAGATTGTGAGCCCAGGAACGGTGATTGTGAGCTCGGGCGGCGAGGTAAGCGACGTGAAGAAAGTGGTAAGTCCTGTCTTGGTGAACGATGCAAACACAACACTCTATCATATAGATTTCAGTTTCGACCAGCTCCGCCTCGGTGGCTCTGCCTTTGCGCAGAGTCTGGGCAAGGTGGGCAGCGATGTGCCAACGGTGCAGAATCCTGAATATTTCCGCGATGCGTTCTTGGCAGTGCAGGAACTTGTGAAGAATGAGTTGCTGCTGGCAGGACATGACATCAGTGCGGGTGGACTCGTCACTACTTTGTTGGAAATGACCTTCGGTAACCAGAAGGGTGGTCTGAATGTGAACTTGAAGGGAATTGCTGAGCCTGACCTCGTGAAGGTGCTTTTCGCAGAGAATCCAGGTGTGGTGATTCAGGTGAGCAACGACCAGAAGGCTGAAGTGGAGAAGGTGCTTGACGAAGCAGGCATCGGTTATGTGGCAATCGGTTATCCAATCGCTGAACGTAAGCTGATTATCAAGAAGGAAAAGAAAGCGTTGACCTATGATATTGACCATCTGAGGGATGTGTGGTATTCCACTTCCTATCGTCTCGATACGAAGCAGAGTTTCAATGGACAGGCTGCAGAGCGCTTCAAGAACTATAAGAATCAACCAATCGAACATAAGTTCCCTACTTCGTTCACGGGTAAGCTGTCGCAATATGGCATCAGTGCAGACCGACGTGAACGCACGGGCGTCAAGGCTGCTATCATCCGTGAGAAAGGTACGAATGGTGAACGCGAAATGGCTTACTCAATGTACTTGGCTGGCTTCGACGTGAAGGATGTGATGATGACTGACTTGGTGAGTGGACGCGAGACACTGGAAGACATCAATTTCATCGTGTTCTGCGGTGGTTTCTCCAACAGCGACGTGCTTGGTAGTGCCAAGGGTTGGGCAGGTGCATTCCTCTACAATCCAAAGGCAAAGGCTGCTCTTGATGCTTTCTATGCACGTGAGGATACATTGTCGCTCGGTATCTGCAATGGTTGTCAGTTGATGGTTGAACTCGGTTTGCTCAACAAGGGTGAGTCTCAGCCTTCCGACTATGCCAAGATGCTTCACAACGTGTCGCATAAGTTCGAAAGCGAATTCATTACGCTTCGGATTCCTGAGAACAAGAGTGTGATGTTTGGTTCACTCAGTGGTAGCAAACTCGGTCTTTGGGTGGCTCACGGAGAAGGCAACTTCTCGCTTCCAATGGCGGAGGACAAGTATCATGTGGTGGCAAAATACAATTATTCAGGTTATCCAGCAAATCCTAATGGTTCCGACTACGATGTGGCTGGTCTTGCCAGTGCTGATGGTCGTCATCTTGCCATGATGCCTCACCTTGAGCGTGCTATCTTCCCTTGGCAGGAAGCTCATTATCCAATGGACCGCAAAAAAGATGAAGTGACTCCTTGGATAGAGGCATTCGTGAACGCAAGGAAGTGGATTGAAAAGAAATTAAATTCTTAAGTAGGTGACCGAACAAACAACTTATCTTCAGCTTTTTACCATCTTCTCCAAAGTGGGACTCTTCACTTTGGGTGGAGGCTATGCGATGGTTCCTTTGATGGAGAAGGAAGTGGTGGACGACAAGCATTGGTTGGCGCGTGAAGAGTTCATGGATATTTTAGCTGTGGCTCAAGCTACCCCAGGTTTGTTTGCCATGAATATGGCATCGCATATCGGTAATAAATTGAGAGGAGTGAAAGGAGGTATTGTTGCGTCGATGGGCGTGGCAATGCCTTCTATTGTTATTATTCTGTTCATTGCGATGTTCTTTCATGCCTTCAAGGGCAATATCTACATCGAGAAGATTTTCCGAGGTGTTCGTCCTGCTGTGGTTGCATTGATAGCTGCTCCTTGTTTCAAAATGGCAAAATCGGCAAGAATCAATCGCTACAACTTTTGGATTCCTGTTCTTGCTTGTTTGCTCATTGCTGCTTTCGGCGTTTCTCCAATCTGGATAATTCTTGCCGCAGGTGTAGGAGGATATCTTTATGGAAGGATGACCAGCAAGCATAACGAGGAGCATCCCATCAAGTGAAAAGCGAGCCTCACCCTTCTCCTACGTTGTTAATTCGTATATCGTAAATCCATAAATAGTCAATCTGTAAATCGTAAATCTCCATGATTTTTCTGAAATTGTTCATTGTTTTCTCAAAGATAGGCATCTTCAACTTCGGAGGTGGATATGCCATGTTGTCGTTGATTCAGAATGAGGTGGTGGAGAAAAACCATTGGTTGACAAATTCAGAATTTACAGATATAGTGGCTATCAGCCAAACCACACCTGGACCTATCGGCATCAACTGTGCTACTTATACGGGCTATACCTCCGTCATCAATGATGGGTATCCTGCATGGGCTGCCATCTTGGGTGCTGTGTTGGCATCGATTTCAGTGATGTGGTTGCCATTTATCTTGATGCTGACCATCAGCAAGTTCCTCTTGAAGCATCACAATTCCTATCTTGTTCAGAGTGTATTCCGTGTGATGCGTCCAGCCATCGTGGGATTGATAGCTGCCGCTGCCCTTCTCTTGATGTCGAAGGAAAACTTCAGCAGTTGGGATGAAAGTCCATTTGCTTTCATCGTTAGCATCCTCATCTTCCTCTTCGCTTTTGTAGGTACTCGTCTCTACAAAATCCATCCCATCCTCATGATTGTTCTTTGCGGTATTGCAGGACTGCTGATTTACTAAGTATCCCCTCTCCAAAGGGCGAGGGGAGCTGATAGTGGGCTAATGAGGACTGGGAGTTACTGAAAGCCATATCTATTTTGCAAAAGCACAGAGCCACAAAGGAATCTATACTTCGTATCATCATATTAGTCTAAGAACATGAAGCATCTTTTGGCATTTATTCTCGTTTTGTTTTTCTTTTTCACGATGGTGAAAGCGCAGGAATTGAAGCCACGCTTGGTGGTGATGACAGATATTGGTCCTGCAGAGGTGGAACCAGACGATAATGAGTCGGCTGTCAGACTGCTATCCTACGCTGACCGTTTCGAAATAGAAGCGATTTGCACCACTATCGGATGGAATTGTGACCCTTATCCTACTACATGGGCAGATTATCTCTATCGGGTGGTTGATGCCTACGAGAAGGATGTGAAGAATCTCATGCGACGTTCAAGACAGAAAGACTTCTTGTCCATTCAAAAGGAGAATGGCAAACAAAAGCTTGGCTATTGGCCAAGTGCAGAATACTTGCGCTCGCGAGTCATGATGGGAAGTCAGAGGGCAGGCATTGCTGTGATTGGTGAAGGAAACGATTCGCCTGGAAGTGATTTCTTAATCAAATTGGCTCAGGAAGATGACCCACGTCCAATATGGGTGACATCGTGGGGAGGTTCAAACACTTTGGCACAAGCGATTTGGCGAGTGAAACAAACTGCTACTGAGGAAGAGTTGAAAGCATTTGTTCGGAAGTTCCGCATCTATACAATCACTGACCAAGACATGCAGTACTCCATGCGCATGAACCGTGCTTATAGTTCCCACCAATGGTTGCGACAAGCATTTGCGGACGACCTTCTTTTCATTTGGGACGAGTCAGCTTGGCTGAACCAAAACGAACTGGGTAAGCAAAATTGGAAATCATACGAATCACTCATTCAAAACCACGGGAATATGGGTAAGGTTTATCCAACTTTCAAATGGGGAGTAGAAGGTGATACACCCAGTTTTTTGCATCTCATGCCAAACGGACTGAACAATCCCGAAGACCCAACTCAAGTGGGGTGGGGAGGTTATCACATATTGGGCATGGCTCCCGATAGCATCACCCGTGCTTGGACGAACTGGCAGCAACCTACGAAAGGCATTTCTAATGACTATGAGCATCGCTTTTATCCCGATGAATTCGGCGATTTTGCTGCTCGCATGGCATGGGCTAACGATGGCAAAGGCAATACGAATCCTGTAGTGATTGTCAACGGAAAAAAGGGAGTGTCAGCCATCTATATGAAAGCAAAAGCTGGCAAGGACATTTTGCTCGATGCCTCTCGTTCGAAAGATGCGGAAGGTGATGAGTTGAGCTTCTCGTGGTGGCAACAAACAGAAGCGGGTTCCTTCCATTCACCTGTTGTAATCGATGGATCCACTACCTCCAAGGCACGAATTCATTTGCCTGAGCAATCCAAGGGGAAAGAACTTCACATCATTTGTGAAGTACACGATAATGGTGAATTCCATCTCGTTAGCTATCGGCGTATCATTATCCAAGTCAGGTAGTGCGACGGGTTGAGGCAAATACGCATGTTTTTTTCAAATTCAGTTTGCCGAAAAGTGAAAAATCACTATCTTCGCAAAATCATGCTTAGAGTTTAGTGGAAACACTGAACCACAACCAGTTTTTTTAGTTTTTAGCTTTTAATTTTTAATTCAAAATAAGATATGTTGCGTTTCAAAAGAATTCTTCTCAAACTGAGTGGCGAGAGCCTTCAGGGAGAACAGGGTTACGGAATCGACCCTAAGCGAATCAGTGAGTATGCACAGCAGGTGAAGGAAATTCACGACATGGGTGTGCAAGTAGGTATTGTCATCGGAGGTGGAAACATTTTCCGCGGTTTGCAGGGCTCGGGCAAGGGTTTCGACCGCGTGAAGGGTGACCAGATGGGTATGCTTGCCACAGCCATCAATTCCCTCGGACTGAGCAGTGCGCTGAGTGTTGCTGGCTGTCCTAACCGTGTGCTCACTGCCATCCGCATGGAACCTATTGGTGAGTTCTACACCAAGTGGAAGGCAATCGATGCCATGGAGCGTGGTGAGGTTGTCATCATGTCGTGCGGTACGGGTAGTCCTTATTTCACCACTGATACGGGTTCGTCTCTGCGTGGCATCGAAATCGAGGCAGACGTGATGCTCAAGGGTACTCGTGTGGATGGTGTCTATACTGCCGACCCTGAGAAAGACCCAACTGCCACGAAGTACAGTTCCATCACTTACGACGAAGTACTCGAAAAGAAACTCCGCGTGATGGACCTCTCAGCCATCTGCATGTGCCAGGACAACAACCTCCCTATCTACGTGTTCAACATGGACATCGTCGGCAACCTGAAGAAGGTGATGGAAGGCGAGGACATCGGCACGCTTGTGCACAATTAAATGAGAAATGGCTTCGGCAAAACCGAAGCATACTGAAAAACTACTCCACTAATGGACTTCCTATCAGTCGGGAGAATGGGAAACGACTGTTGCATAGGAAACCATTAGCGGAGTAGTTTCTTTTTTGTGAAGTATGTACTTTTAATAGGTAGGTTCTTCAGTCTCTTTTTTCAAATCTTCTATTTGCTCAATCATTTCATCGTTGGCACGTTGCCATCTGTGGTAGATGGATAAGCCGATAGCTCCACCGATGATGGCACCTACCACTATAGGCATCAGCATGGCAACTGCAACCTTGGGCTCAAACTCGGCAAAGCGGGAATGATACATTTCATATCCTAACCAGAATAACCACGCAGGCAAAAGGAAGATGAAGCTGAATTTCTGTTGAGTTGAGCGGTTCTTCTTCATCTGTATCAGACACTTTGACGTTTCCACGAGGTCGCCTCCCATCGTGCTGACATCGATTCTGTTGATGAGATAGTCTGCAATTACTGAGCCAATCATCATCAAGATGGTGAAAATGGTCAGTGCCCATGACAGATTCATATCGTATTTTATCCAAATCCAAAGCGGTGTGGCTAATAGCACGAGTACGGCGAGTTTGAAAATGGTTATTTGTACTCTACGCATTTTCGACTGTATGGACTTGATGACGAGTTTCTCGTTCAACTTACCTTTTTGGTTCACTTGCTCTTTGAGCTCTTTGATTTGCTGGCGCATCTGCTCCAGTTCTTCCATGTTGATATTCTTTTCCATCATTTTTATTTAAGTTTTTGAGTTTTTAAGTTTTTGAGTTTTTGAGTTTTAGTTGAGAAGGGTGTCTTCGTTAAACTTTAAACGCTAAACTTTAAACGTTACACTTTTTTGAGTTGTTCTTTAATTCTGACCAGTCGCACTGAAACGTTTTTGGGAGAAATGCCGACGATGGCACCGATTTCGTCGTAGCTCATGTTCTCCAGCCAGAGGAGAACGATGGCGCGGTCGAAAGGTTGCAGTTTGCTGATGCGTTCATGGAGCATTGCTGTCTGTCGGTTGCGTGTGTCACTTTCATCGAAAAGGTCGATACCTTCCACAATCGCTTCCGTCTTTTCCTTGCGCTTCTTCTTGCGGTCGATGCTGATGCAAGTGTTGAGCGTCACGCGATAAATCCACGAATTCACTTCGCTTTCCCCTCTGAAGGAGTCCCATCCCTGCCAAAGGTGGATGAGCGTTTCCTGCACGAGGTCGTTCACTTCGTCGTTGTCGTTCGAAAACATGTAGCACACAGTGTAGATGGTGCCTTTGTTGTCTCGAACCAATTTTGCAAAATCTTTTTCTTTTTGTTCCATTTCAGTTTGACTGTTGTTTTGGCTTTGTTTCAACGTTGTTTTTTCAAAGCTTTTGCCCATTAGACGCAGAAGTTTCTCAAAAACTACAAAAAAGATGAAAAAAATTTTTGGAAAGGGAAAAAGGAAGGCTTCGAATACACGGACGCAGCCCTTTGATTGTGCTGAACCTCTCCCTTGATTGTGCTGACACGCTCCTTCGATTGAACTGAGCCTTTCCTTTGATTTTACTGAAATGCCGAGCCCTCAACGTTAACACGGCGAACCTTCGCCATCGCAACGCCGAAGGCTCGCCAAGTCGATGCCGAACCTTCGGCAACTAGTTGAATCCAAAGGAGAGGTTCAGTCAGTCCCAAAAAAGCGGTCCTGAAAAACCCAAAAGCCCCCTCCTGCTCCCCCAGGCCCCCCCTCCAGCTCCCCCGAGGGGGAGGGAAAACATCCGGATGGTTTACTCCTCCCCTCGGGGAGGTTGGGAGGGGGCTTTGGGGGAGGTCGGGAGGGGGGCTGCTCTATGTATTCATTTCCTTATTCTTTTTGTTCTCGATTTCGCGAGGGTGATGATTGAGGATTTCCTCACGAAGACGATGGGTGTCGGTGTGGAGATAGATTTCTGTGGTGCCGATGGATTCGTGGCCCAGCATGGCTTGGATAGCACGCAGATTGGCTCCACCTTCGAGGAGACAGGTGGCGAAACTATGACGGAAGGTGTGGGGACTTACGGTTTTCTGAATGCCTGCTGCCTCCACGAGTTCCTTGATGAAGTGGAAGACCATGATGCGTGAGATTTTGGTTTTTCGTTTGGAGAGAAACACATAATCCTCGTTGCCAGGCTTGATGTCGCGCATCGCATTGCGGTCGATGAAATAGAGTTGAAGCTCGTGGATTGCCTTATTAGATATAGGTACGAGCCGCTGCTTGGAACCTTTACCTTCCACTCGGATGAATTCATCTTCGAGATAGAGGTCATTGAGTCGGAGCGTACAGAGTTCGCTGACTCGCAATCCACAGGAGAACAGCACTTCGATGATTGCCTTGTTGCGCTGTCCTTCGGGTTTGGAAAGGTCGATACAGGAAATGATTTTATCTACTTCCTCCACGGTCAGCACATCGGGCAGATGCTGAGGCTTCTTTGGAAATTCCAACAGTTCCATCGGGTCAGCAGGAATTTCATTGGAGAGAAGCAAGAAGAGATAGAAACTGTGGACGCCTGCGAGGATGCGAGCAAGGGAAGTGGGTTGGATGCCGATGTCGATGAGGGTGGCGGAAAAGCGATGAAACACTTCGATGGGAGGTGAAAATATATCGATGGATTCGTCGTTTTTTGAAGAATTCTCATCGTTGACAAAGGAAATGAATTTATCCACGTCGCGCATATAGGCAGCAACCGTGTTGTCGGAAAACCCTTTTTCCAACTTGAGATATTGATAATATCGGCGAAGCAATCGTGATAAATCCATAAAATGAAGACCTTTCTCTGTGCCAAAGACATTGAATTGGGTACAAATATAGACTTTTAAAAGTTAAAACTTAAAAGTTAAAGGTTAAAAAATGATGGAGAGATGTGAAAAAAGGAAAATTCTGAGATTTCGAAAGGGAGAAATCCACGGAAAAGAAGTATCTTTGCACTCAAAGTTTGAAAAATCAGGGATTTAAGGAGTATGAAAGAGACGAATACAATCCTTTTTATCCTTCAAATCCTTGATAAAACAATTCATACGATTCATTGACAAAATTCAATAACACAAATCATGAAGAAGATACTGATTTTAAATGGTCCAAACCTGAATTTGCTGGGTAAGCGCGAGCCAGGCATCTATGGTGCTCGTGGTTTTGAAGATTATTACGATGAGCTTAGGGCACGCTATGCAGAGAAGGTGGAACTGGACTATTTTCAGTCGAACATCGAGGGTGAACTCATCAATAAGATTCATGAGGTGGGTTTCTCTTGGGATGGAATCGTACTCAATGCAGGTGCTTATACCCACACGAGTATTGCCTTGCAGGATGCCATTCGCGGAGTGAATACGCCTGTGGTGGAAGTGCATATCTCGAATGTGCATCATCGTGAGGAATTTCGCCATCATTCCATGATTTCGTGTGCTTGCGTGGGAGTGATATGTGGATTCGGTCTGGATTCGTATAGATTAGGGATTGAAGCACTGCTAAATCTCCCTGCATCCACACTGTGAGGGAGTAGATACTCTGAAGATGAATCATAATAAAGAAGATAAATCGTCGGTTGGTGCAAATGACTCCCTTTCCGAGAAGGCTTGGGAAGCGGAGGATTTGGGGGTTGCCATTGATGATTATATCATAGACCACATCGACAAGGAGAGCGATTATCTGCATCGACTCTACCGTGCTACCCATTTGCATTTGCTGTATGGGCGCATGGCAAGCGGGCATTTGCAGGGAAGACTCCTGAAGATGTTTGTGACGATGATTCGCCCGAAGCTGATTCTCGAGTTGGGCACATACAGCGGTTATAGTGGTTTGTGTCTTGCAGAAGGATTGGAGGAGGGCGGTATGCTTCATACTGTGGAAGTGAACGACGAACAAGAGGACTTCACTTTGCCTTGGTTCCAGAATTCTCCTTACGCTGACCGAATCAAGATGCATATCGGTGATGCGATGGAGGTGGTGCCACGCTTGAATTTGAAGTTCGATTTGGTGTTCATCGATGCTGACAAGCGTCGCTACAAGGATTACTACGACATGGTGTTCCCGTATGTGAATCCTGGTGGCTACATCATTGCAGACAACACTTTGTGGGATGGTCATGTGCTCGAAACGCCTCCTGTGCGAGACCCTCAGACACGCGGCATCATGGAGTTTAACGACTTTGTGGCTCAAGATGAGCGCGTGGAGAAGGTGATTCTGCCACTGAGAGACGGATTGAGCATTATTAGAGTGAAAAGATAAGCCCCCTCCCAGCCTCCCCGAGGGGAGGGGAAAATGAAAAATGGCTTCGGCAAAACCGAAGCTTACAGAGAATTAAGAAACTTTTAAAAACTCAAAAATGGAAACAACAAGACAAAATAAGATTGCTCGATTGATTCAGAAGGATTTGAGCACAATTTTCCAGGAAGAGACTCGCAAGACACATGGTTTGCTGGTCACGGTGAGTGTGGTGCGCGTGAGCCCCGACCTCAGTGTAGCAAAGGCATACCTGAGCGTGTTCCCTTCGAATCGTGCTGAGGAAATCCTGAAGAACGTGAACGAACAGGCAAGTGCCATTCGTTACAAGTTGGGTACGCTCGAACGTCATCAACTTCGTATCATTCCTGAACTGAAGTTCTTCCTCGACGATTCGCTCGACTATATCGAGAACATTGACAATCTGTTGAAAAAGTAAATGTCTTTTCCCTTCTACATAGCCAAGCGATACCTCATTTCGAAGAAGTCGCATACAGCCATCAATATCATCTCGGGCATCTCCGTGTGTGGTGTTGCCATAGCTGCTGCGGCGATGGTTTGTATCCTTTCGGTGTTCAACGGGTTTGAGGACATGGTGGCTCGACTATTCACGGCTTTCGACCCGCAGTTGAAGGTGGTACCAGTGGACGGGAAGTACATGGCAGCCGATGAACCCGAGTTGGAGGAGTTGAAGAAGAACCCACTGATTGCCGTTTATAGTGAGACGTTGGAAGACAACGCGTTGCTCACCGTGAATAACCGACAGATGATGGCGACCATCAAGGGGGTGGACGACAATTTCCAAAATCTGATTGACGAGGATGCTATTCGTTATGGCGATGGTGCCTTCCAACTTCGTGCAGACGTCATTGATTATGGTGTGCTGGGCGTGAATTTGTTGGCTTCTTTGGGTTTGAGCACCGATTTTCCGCCGATTCGGGTTTATGCGCCACGAAAAGGTGAGCGCATCGACCTCAATAACCCTGCGGGTAGTTTTAACCACGAGGAACTCTATTCGCCTCGAATGGCATTTGCCGTGCGCCAAGGAAAATATGATAATAGCTACGCTGTCACGAACATCGGTTTTGCTCGCCGACTCTTTGAGCGACAGGGCTATGTGACGGCTGTGGAATTGGCATTGCAGGGCGGTACTAATATCGACAAGGCGAAGAAGGAATTTCAGAAGCAATTGGGCGATAAATTCAAGGTGATGGACCGCTATGAGCAACAGGAGGACTCGTTCCGCATCATGAAAGTGGAGAAGCTGATTTCCTATATTTTCCTCACGTTCATCCTGCTCATTGCCTGTTTCAACATCATTGGTTCCCTCTCCATGCTGATTATCGACAAGCGTCAGGATTCCATCACGTTGCGCAACCTCGGTGCTTCCGAACAACAGATTGCGGATGTGTTTATGCTCGAAGGACGACTCATTTCCGTTGTGGGAGCCGTGGTGGGCATTTTGCTCGGTCTGGCTCTGTGCTTGATTCAGCAACACTATGGACTCATCAAGTTTGGACGCTCGGCTGGCAATTATATCATCGACGTCTATCCCGTGAGTGTTCATGCTTCCGACATTATTCTCATATTCGTTACGGTGATTGTTGTGGGCTTTGCCTCCGTGTGGTATCCTGTGAAGTATTTCAGTAAAAAATACACGAAGGAAGTTAAAAGATAAAAGTGAAAAGTGAAAAATGAATCAGGGATTTAAAGGATTTAAAAGGATTCAATATAAAGTGAAAAATGAAAAATTCATAATAGTAAAAGAAAAATGAAAAAAATCGCATTTGGTGCTCTTGCACTCGTCGGCATGGCTGTGATGTTCAGTTCGTGCTCAAAGATGAAGTTCACATCCGACAACTTCACAGTGACTCCAACTCCACTCGAATACGTTGCAGGTGAGGTGCCTGCAACGATTAGTGCCAACATCCCTGCCAAGGTGATGAAGAAGAAGGCTATCGTGACTTGCACTCCTGTTCTTCGTTGGGAAGGAGGTGAAGCTGTTGGCTCTTCTGCCACATTACAGGGCGAAAAGGTGGAAGCTAACAATCAGATTATCAGCTACAAGAATGGTGGACATGCCACTCTTCGCACAGTGTTCCCATTCCAAGAGGCTATGTCTGCCAGTGACCTTTATATGACTTTCAACGCCAAGAAAGGAAACAAAACCATCAAGATTCCTGATGTGAAAATAGGTTATGGCACGAACTGCACGGCTGCACTTGTTCACCGCACGGTGGCAGATGCTAACAAGGCTATTGCTCCTGATAACTTCCAGCGTGTCATCTCGCAGAAGCAGGCTGCTACCATCAAGTTCTTGATTGGTCAGGCAAATCTGCGTGGAAGTGAGTTGAACAGTTCGAACATCAAGGACTTCATCAACACCCTTCGCAACATCAAGAGCGATGAGCAGAGTCTCGTGCTCAACAATGTGGATGTCAGCGCGTATGCTTCACCAGATGGTGGCTACAACTTCAATGAGCGTTTGGCTGAGCGTCGTGGAAATGTGTCTGAGTCATACGTGAAGGAGCAGTTGAAGAAGACAAAGCTCGACACGAACGTGGATATGAAATACACGGCTGAGGACTGGGAAGGATTCCAGGAACTTGTGAGCCAGTCAAACTTGCAGGACAAGGACCTCATCCTTCGTGTGCTTTCCATGTATCAGGACCCAGAACAGCGCGAGCGTGAAATTCGCAATGTGGCTACGGTTTACACCGAACTTGCTACTGCTGTGCTTCCTGAATTGCGTCGTGCTCGTATGACCATCAACTATGATGTGATTGGTCGTAGCGACGAGCAGATTATGAATGTTTATCAGTCGGAACCTTCTCTGCTTTCGGTGGAGGAATTGCTTTATGCTTCCCAACTTTTGGCAGACAACGACACACAGCGTGAGGCAATGCTGAAGAAGACTATTGACATCTATCCAAACGACTATCGTGCATACAACAACCTTGCTGCACTTGCTATGCAGAAGGGGGATAACGATGCTGCACAGAACTTCCTCCGTCAGTCGCTTGCTCACAATTCTTCTGCTCCTGAGGCCAACGTCAATTTGGGCTTGATGGCGCTCGAAGCAGGCAATGTGAAAGATGCTGAGGTTTATTTGGCTAAGGGCACTGGTGCTAACAACATCAACGAGGCTCTTGGTAACCTCTACATTGCTCAGGGCAAGTATAGCAACGCTTCTCTTTTGCTCGAGAAGATTCCTACCAACAGCACACTCCTTTCGCAGATTCTTTCTCAGGATTATGCATTGGCAAAGAAGACTTCTGCTGCCATACAGAATGCAGATGCAACGACCAACTATCTCCGTGCATTGCTCGGTGCTCGTATGAACGATGAAGCGCTCATCACGAAGAGTTTGGCTGACGTGGCAAAGGTGGACCCATCTTTTGCTCGCCATGCACTCAGCGACCTTGAGTTCTCGAACTACAAGAGCCTTATTTCTGCACTGCTGAAATAATTAAAGAAGGACCCACCCCATACCCTCCCTATGAGGGAGGGAGTGGATACCCAAGCAATGAAAAGGGGATTCTTAATTAAAGAAGGAGATATGAGACATCAATTATTGGCAAACATATTGAGTAGAGTAACCACTCCCTCCCTCGCAAGGAGGGTTGGGGGAGGGTCTATTTTATTTCTTCTCCTTCTTTTTTTCACTTCTTGTGGTCCTCGCGAGAATGCGTTTCGTATTGAAGGCAAACTGAAAGGCTTGCAGGGTGGTGAGTTGTACATTTACAATCTCGATCAGTATAATGCTCGTTTCGACACCATTCAGGTGAAGGATGGCAAATTCACCTATAATAGTCAGTGCGACCGTACCAGTCCTTTCGTCTTGGTCTATCCGAATGGTGCCGAGCACGTCATCTTTGTGTCGCCTGCATCGGCGATTGAATATGAGGCAGCGGCCAGCAATTTGAGCAACTATAGTGTGAAGGGTACTGATGAAAACAAATTGCTGAATGAGTTTCGCAACGGTATCACCAAGGAGAATGATGACAAGGTGCAGGATTTAGCACGTGAATTCATTCTTTCCCACAAGGAGTCTCCCGTTGCAGTTTATCTTTTCCAGCGCTATTTTCTTCAGAATGAAAAGGTAGAAGAGGCTGAAATCCGTAGCATCCTCAAGGAACTCCGAACCGTGCAGCCTGGAAACCATGACTTGTTGGAGGCTGAGGGTAGCCTCAAGACGGTTTCTCAAGGACGTGTGGGTACCAAACTTCCTGCCATCACCTTGAATACCAAACAAGGCAAGAAGATAGAACTGAACAAACCACAGAAGCCATTCACGCTCGTTGCCTTCTGGGCAAGTTGGATGCCTAATCAGTGGCAGTTTAGCAGTCGTTTGCGCAGCATTGCCCGTAAGGAGAATCGTTATGATTCCCCTGCACGTGGGGACTTGCAGGTTATTTCCGTCAGTCTTGATACAGAAATCTATAAGTGGGAAGGTTTTCTCAATGAAGACTCGGCAGTCATCAATCATGTCTGCGATGGGCTGGCTTTTGATTCTCCACCTGTCTCAAAATTAGGTGTGAGGAAACTTCCTGCCTACGTGCTTGCTGATAAGAATGCAAAAATCATCGCCCGTGGCTTTACCGATGATCAAATGCAAAAGGACGTTGATAAATATTGCAAATAAAAAGTGAATAGTGAAAGGTGAAAAGTGAAAAATGCCATCCGGATGGCATTGCTTCACACTCCACGCTTCACACTTCACGTTATCTTGAAACTTGAAACCTGAAACTTGGCTTTGCCAACTTGAAACTGGCACTAAGTGCCTTTAACCTCTATCACCATGTTAGCCACCATCCAATCCGCAGCCCTCAATGGACTCAATGCTTTCCCCGTAACGATTGAAGTTAATTCACTCGAAGCACCCGAAGTAGGTTCTCGATTCACGATTGTCGGACTTCCCGATAGTGCTGTGAAGGAAAGTAGTGAGCGTGTTCAGGCAGCAGTGCGAGAAAATGGCTATCAATATCAGATGCGTACCACGGTGGTGAACCTTTCGCCAGCTGATGTGCGCAAGGAAGGCTCAGGTTTCGACCTCCCCATTGCCATTGCTTTTTTGCTGAGTCTTGGACATCTGCATGCCGACAACATCGATTTGCAGCGATACATGTTCGTGGGAGAATTGGGATTGGGCGGACAAGTTTTGCCCGTGAAAGGTGCGCTTCCCATTGCCATCAAGGCACGTGAATTGAAGTATGAGGCACTCATTGTACCCGAGGAAAATGCGCGAGAGGCAGCTGTTGTCAACAACCTCAAGGTGTATGGTGTAAAGCATTTGCAGGATGTCATTGCACTCCTACAAGGACACTCCTTATTCATACCTACGGAAGTGAACACGCGGGAGGAATTCTATGCTTCACAGCAAGAATTCGATTTCGACTTTTCTGAAGTGAAAGGACAGGAAAATGTGAAAAGGGCATTTGAGGTGGCAGCTGCTGGTGGACACAATATCATTCTCATCGGCAGTCCAGGGTGTGGCAAGTCGATGATGGCAAAGCGTCTGCCCAGTATCCTACCGCCGCTCTCTCTTCAGGAATCCCTCGAAACGACACAGATTCACAGCATAGCAGGAAAGCTTCATCGTGATTCTACGCTCATCAGTCAGCGTCCGTTCCGTGCGCCTCATCATACTGTTTCTGATGTCGCTTTGGTCGGAGGCGGCTCTAATTTCATGCCAGGAGAGATATGTTTGGCACATAACGGAGTGCTTTTTCTTGACGAGTTTCCCGAGTTTTCTCGTAGCGTACTTGAAACGCTTCGTCAACCCCTTGAAGACCGTGAAATAACCATCAGTAGGGCAAAATACACCTATACTCTTCCTTGCAGCTTTACCTTGGTTGCAAGCATGAACCCATGTCCTTGTGGTTATCATAATCATCCTACCCATACTTGTGTTTGCACACCCACACAAATTCAACGATACATGAATCGCATCTCAGGTCCATTGCTGGACCGCATTGACCTGCAAGTGGAAGTGCAATCACTTTCCATAGAGGAGATGTCGGCTGCTCCTGCAGGGGAGAGTAGTGCTAAGATTCGTGAGCGAGTGATTAAGGCACGGAAGATTCAGGAGGCGCGTTACAAATCCCATAAGGGTATTCATTGCAATGCCCAAATGACGAGTGCCTTGCTTCAGAAGTACGTCGTCCTCGATGATGCTTCTCTCACTCGTCTTCGCACTGCTATGCACCAGCTCAACCTTTCCGCTCGTGCCTACGACCGCATCCTCCGTGTTTCCCGCACCATCGCAGACCTTGAAGGTTCCGAATCCATCAAACCTTATCATATTGCTGAAGCCATCAGTTATCGCAATCTTGACCGCGATAGCTGGTTTGAGTAACGACTTGAGAACTTGAACAATGATAGAATCAAAAATGCCAAGTCGTGAGATTGTTCTCTCGCGGCTTGGCATTGTTTTATTTTACAAGGATATGAGTTCTTGTGTTCAATCCAAGAGTTCTGGTGGGAGTATCGGCATGGCACCGTTCTGCGTGCAGACAAAAGCAGAGACAGCCACAGCTTTCTTATGAGCCTCGGCAACAGGTTTGCCATTGAGGATAGCGGCACAGAACGAACCTGTGAAAGAGTCACCAGCGCCGACTGTGTCGGCTACCTCTACCTTAGGTGTTGGCTGGAACGACATCTGACCTGGTGTGAATACATAACTGCCGTTGGTGCCACATGTCAGCACTAACATGTCGAGGTTGTACTTGCCCAGGATGAGCCAGCACTTGTTCTCGATGTCGAGACCAGGATAACCGAACATACGGCCAATCAAAACCAATTCCTCGTCATTGATTTTCAGGATGTTGCATCGCTGTATCGACTCCTTGATGATTTCCTTCGTATAGAACTGCTGACGCAGGTTGATGTCGAAGATCTTCAGGCAGTCGTCTGGTGTGGCATCGAGGAACTTGTGGATAGTCTCACGGCTGACCACGTTGCGTTGTGCCAATGAACCAAAACATACGGCACGGCAGTTGCGGGCAATCTGCTGAATGTCGTTGTCGAAAGGGATGTTGTCCCATGCCACGTTCTCCTTGATGTCGTAGGTAGGTATGCCCTGCTCATCGAGTGTCACCTGCACGGTACCTGTTGGATATGGTACACGGGGCAGTAAGTCGTTAAGACCGTGCTCACGGAGGGCTTCGATTGTTTCATCAGCCAGACGGTCCTCACCCAGCGCACTGATGGCGATGGTATTGTTGTTGCCAAGGAACTGGCCTGCGTGGTAGGCGAAATTGGCAGGTGCGCCACCTAATTTCTTACCTTCGGGAAGTACATCCCAGAGGACTTCACCAAGTCCTACTACATATCTTTTCTGATTTTCCATTATATTGTTAGATTTAATTGATTGATTTATTGTTCAAACGACTCGGACTATTCCGATGACTTGAATCAGTTGGTAATCTGCTTGATGTAGGTGAAGAGGTAGATGACACCGATTGCCATGACTGCCACGGCACCAGCCTGCCCCACAGCATCGCTTGCGAATCCCATAATCAACGGGAAGATGGTACCGCCAAAGAGACCCATAATCATCAGTCCGCTCACTTCGTTCTGCTTCTCTGGCATGGCTGTCAATGCCTGGGCGAAGCACATGGAGAATACGTTGGAGTTGCCGTAGCCCACCAGTGCGATGCCGATATAGAGCAACACCTTAGTGTCAGCAAAGAACAACAACGCCATGCTCAACGCCATCATCACGATACTGATGATGAAGAAGGTGCGAGTTTTAAGCACTCGGAGGAAATAGGATCCTGTGAGGCAACCCACTGTACGGAAGATGAAATAGAGGGAGGTGGCGAAAGCTGCATCATTGAGGCTCATGTTCAGTCTCTCCATCAGAATCTTAGGTGCTGTGGTGTTGGTACCCACGTCAATGCCCACATGGCACATGATGCCGAAGAAAGAAAGCAGTACCACAGGTGTGCCAAGCAAGCGGAAGCAGTCGGCGAACGAAGAGGTCTTGCCTTCAGTGATGGTCTCCTCGATGCCTGTACCCCAGAGCAACAAGGTGGACAGGGCACCTACGACAAAGTAGATGGCGAAGAGCACACGCCAGTCGAGTCCGAAGGAAGGAATGACATGGGTAGCTCCCCACATGGCGAGATAAGGAGCCATGAAGGACGCAATTGCCTTGATGAACTGTCCGAAGGTGAGTGTAGATGCGAGGTTCTTGCCACCAGTCACCAATGCCATCAACGGGTTGAGCGATGTCTGCATCAGTGCGTTGCCAATGCCCAGCAAAGAGAAGGAGATGAGCATGATGGCAAAACTGTTGCCGAAGAGAGGCAGGAGCAGTGAGAGCACGGTTACAAGGAGAGAAAGTAGCACCGTCTTCTTCTTACCTATCTTGTTCATCAGCATGCCTGTAGGCACACTGAAAATGAGGAACCAGAAAAACACGAGCGACGGGAATACGTTGGCGACTGAGTCGGTCAGATTCAGGTCTTCCTTGACATAATTGGAGGCGATACCTACCAAATCCACGAAACCCATGCAGAAGAAGCAGAGCATCAATGGCAGGATCACTAATTTACTGGTCTTGTTCATTTTATCTGTTGTGAGTATTTTTCGTTATCCCGTCATACCGAAATCACGGGATAACGAAATGTGGTGTTATTTATTTGATGTTGTAGATGGTAGCCTTTCCTCCCTGCACCTTGATGCTGGTGTAAGGCTCGGTAGGGAACACAAGATTGGTCATTGCCATACGTCCTTCGGCATCAAACGCCTCAAGCGAGCATTTGTCGATAAACAGGCGTAGTTGCTTCATCTTGCCATAGACAGGTGCTGTGGTGACGGTTGGGAAAGCATCGCTGAATTCAACCAAGCCGCTCTTGGTGCGGTCCATGCTGAACTCGTTCTTCTTGGCATTGTAGTTCATCACCACCTGTTCGCCCTTGCTGTTGCTGAGGGTGATGGTGGCGCTGCCTTTCAGGTCGATGACAGCCTCACAGGCATCTGTCAGTTTTCCCTTGCCTTTCACGCGGGCTGCCGTCATCTCCTTGGAAGGAGTCACACCGCAGTAGGTCTGTCCTTCGTACTCGAAAAGGTCGAGGTCGCGTGCTATGCTGTTGGCAGAGCGGAACTGCAAGGTAGGCACTTGGTTTGCATACAGCCAATTGCTCATCCATGCCAGAGCGATGTGGCGTCCGTCGGGCGCGTTGTCGAAGGTGACAGTGGCGTAGTGGTCTTTGCCGTAGTCCATCCAGCGTGTGTCTTGGTGTTCGCAAGTGAAGCGGTGTCCGTCGAACTCACCCACGAAATATTGAGTGGCAGAACCACCGAAAGGACCGCCAGGGTTGATGTTGCAGATGAGCATCCACTTCTGCTTGTCGGTGCCACGCACCTGCAGTTTCATCAGGTCAGGACATTCCCACACACCATCGTGGCAACCATAACCACTACCGAAACTGCTCTCGTAGGTCCAGTCCTTAAGGTTAGGGGAAGAGTAGAAACGCATCTCCTGACCCACTGCAAGCACGAGGTTCCATTTTTGGATTTCAGGATTCCAGAAAGCCTTTGGGTCGCGGAAATCGGGTTCGTTGGATGTCAACACGGGATTGGCAGGGAATTTTGTGAAAGTCTTGCCACCATCCTTCGACACAGCCATCGACTGCGTCTGATGATGACCAGCGGAGGTGTAGTAGGCAATGACAGCGTTCTCGCCAAAGCCTGCCGTGTTCTTCTTATCGACCACGCACGAACCACTGAAGATTGCACCCAGCGCATCAGCCTCTATTGCCAAAGGCTGAGGTGTCCAATGAACGAGGTCGGTTGAGGTGGAGTGCCCCCAATTCATGTTCTCCCATTGCGAACCGTATGGATTGAACTGGTAGAACAAGTGGAAGGTGCCATCCTTGTAGAACATGCCGTTAGGGTCGTTCATCCAACCGTAAACAGGAGTGTGGTGGTATGAAGGACGGAATTTCTCGCGGTTGGTGGTGTCGAATTCGTTGGAACATTTCATCTCCTTCCAGCAAACGAAATCCTTGATAGGTCCTGTGGTACGGCGGTCGCCATGGAAATTGATGTCGAGTAGGATGCTCTCACTGCCAAAACGACGGATATCCACAGGGACATAATAGTCAACCTTATCGACAGCCAGTTTCACGTTAAAGGCTTGTCGCTGTTCATTATCTACTATGATGTGAATGTTGGCTATCTCCTCTTTTTCTTGAACAGGAAGCAACAGATAATGCGTTTTGACCTCCACGCGTTGCATGGCATGGTTGTCTCCAAGCACCTGCAAGGTCTGTGCATTTCCTCCTATCGCTAAGGTCAGCATTGCCAACAATGTCAACAGTTTATTTCTCATCATCATCAAGTGTTTTTATGATTCGTTTATTTCCAAATCGTTTCTAATGTTCGTACTTGTGCCTTGAAGTCAGCACCAGTGACTGAAAGATGATTGTAAATGGATTGTGGGAACACCAGGTTAGTCATTGACATGGTTCCCTCCTGATTGAACATCTCAACAGAGGACTGGTCAACAAACAAGTCGAGCGTCACCGTATTGCCTTCCACATTCAACGGAGCGTTGATAGAAGGTAATGAGAAATTGCCATTGAACTTAGTGTCTCCTGTGGAGGCATTGCGGTGGGCAGCAACGGTTCTTGTGTTAGCGTTGATGTCAATGACGTATTTCTCGCCTTTTTCATTGCTCAGGGTAATGGTAGAGTTCTTGTCGAGGTTGAGGGTCAGACGCAATTGATAGGCAGCGGTCACTTCGAGCTTCTCGCCAGCATCATTCCATTTTCCTCCAATCTTGTCAATCTCGCTCACCACGGTGTTTGCCAGCAGTGTTTGACCATTATATTCCACCAGTTTCAGTTCGCGTGGCAGCGTCATGGCAGAACGCCAAGGCGAGCAAGGCACATCGCCAGCGTAGTTCCAGTTGTTCATCCAACCAATCAAAATCCGACGGTCTCCTGTGTTGCTCCATGTCACACCTGCATAGTTGTCCATGCCGTAATCGAGCCAAACGGGGTATTGGCGTTGTTCAGCAGTGAAGGTGGTTCCATCGAAGTTACCCACGAAATACATCGTGCCAGAACCTGATATAGGGCCTCCTGGGTTCACACTGACTATCAGCACCCACTTGTCGCCCATTTGGATGAGGTCGGGACATTCCCATTGCAGACTTGGGCGTCCGTAGAGTTCGGTGATGAAGGTGCTGAGATAATTCCATGTCTTCAGGTCAGAAGAGCCATAAAAGTCAATTCCCATTTTCCAGCCCTTTGCCAATGCCATGATCCATTTCTTGCTTCCCTCATGCCAGAACACCTTTGGGTCGCGCAGGTTGTCGTCGTCGTTCTTTATCACAGGGTTGCCACTGAAGCGGGTGAAGTTCTTGCCACCGTCGGTGGAGTAGGCAAGCGATTGTTGCTGTTTACCTTCCCCTGCCGAGGTGTAGAGGGCAACCATGGCGTTCTCGCCGAAGCCAGCGGTGTTTTGCTTGTCGATGACAGCGGAACCCGAGAAGATGTCGCCTAATTCATCACGAGTGAGTGCCACAGCCTGCTCCGTCCAATGGATGAGGTCGGTGGAAGTGGCATGTCCCCACGACATATTGCCCCATCCGTTGCCCTGAGGGTTGTACTGATAGAACAGATGCCATGTGCCATCCGCATACACCATTCCGTTCGGGTCGTTCATCCAGTTCTTAGCTGGAGTGAAATGTATCTGGGGACGATATTTCTCGTTGCGTCCTGATTGCTCAGTTGGTTTTTGGGGTTCCTCCGTTTGATGGTCATCAATCAGGGGATTGTAGTCCTGCTTGTAGTCGTCTTTTGAACAAGCGGCAAAGGCAGCCGCACAGAATGCGGCCACCAATGCTTTTGTTAGGAAATATGATTTTCTCTTCATATCAGTGATTTGTTTTTAGAACCTACCTTTATCTTGTCTTCAGATATTCCAAGCTGTTCTTAGCCAAAGTAAGCACATTGTCCTGATAAGGGTTATTCTTAGGATGCGCACTCTTGTCAGGGGTGCCGTCAGGGTTCTTCATGGAGAACTCACAGCCACCATTACCGATACAGAGTACCGTTCCTTGGAAATCGGTGTTGCCCTGTTGTGCCTCCCATACATTCAACTGCGACACCCAGTCAATCTGTGAATCCCATGTTCCAAGCGGATAGATGCCGAAGGTCTGTGTCACCTGGGTGTAGCAAGCCTCTTCCTGATTGCCGATTCCAGTCCAGAGCGAAGGAAGGTTGAAGAACAAGCAGTTGTGGTCTTCTGTCCAACCAGCTCCTTTGAAGGCAATGAGTTTGGTGCGGTCGTTAGATTCCACCTCCAAGCCCTTGTAGATAGGATGGTTTGAATGGTCCTTTGAGAAGCGTGAACCTGGATTCAGCTGAACAGCCATTCTCCATGTGTCAGGGTTGTAACCGCCTGCTCCAGCTCCGATGGCATGGTCGTTCGCCTTCATGTCGTCGAGGTTGATGCGGCCCAGATGACCGATGTAAGTGGTGGCATGGCTCCAGAGCAGCAAGCTTCCGCCTTTCTTGTACCACTCGCGAATGACAGGTGTTGCTGCCTCTACCACTTCAGGCACAGACCATATTTGGTCTTCACCTACATTCTCGAGGTCGCGCAGCCAGAAGAGCACTCGATAAGGTTCCACGTCGGCTTCTGTCTTCACGTTTCCGAAATAGACATACGCAGCCGTAGGGTAGTTTTCGTGCAACCACAACCATGCCGATGCCTCGTCGTCGTCGCCGTTGGCAATCAGTTCCTCAGGAGTGGCATAGATGCTCAGGAAACCGATAGCAGTCTTTCCGATGCGAAGTGAGGAACGGGTAGGAAGGGCAGTGCCCTTGTCGTTGGAGGCAACGAGGGTGACATCCCATGTGTCGCCTGTCGATACGTCGCTGATGACGTACTGCGTGGCAGTTCCTGCCAAGGTTTCGTTGATGGTCTTGGAACCGTTGGTGGCGGTGAACTTGATACTTGTTGCATCCGTTGCCTTTTCCCATTCCACGACTGCATCGTAGCCGCCTGCCTTATCTACCTGTCGCATTTGCACGCCACTGATACTTGTGGCTCCCTCGCGGGTGTAGCTTTTCAGAACACCCTTCGAAAGGTTGGTGCCGTCGGTCACTTTGAAGACGTACTCGAATGGCACATTGGTAGGGACATTCTTGTGGGTGAAGGAATTGCCTGTGACCGTCTCGTTGGAGGACAGCGTACCGTTTCGGTAGATGGTCACTCGTATCTGATGAGTCTGTGATGGCCAAGTCCATGTGTAGTCGTCGCCTGTAAGCGAACCAGTGATTTGGGACGCATCGGGAGCTGCGAGCACCATGGCGTCTCTGTCGATGTCCTTGTCCTGACAAGCGGTCAGAACGAACAGTGACATAACGAACAATATGATTGATGTCTTATTCATAATAGTATGCGTTGTTATTAATAGTTCTTGTTCTGTGTGTAAAGTCCCGGTACGTAGAATAACTGGATGTATGGCACAGGGAAATATTCGTTCTTGTCTGGAGTGAAGTGTGCGTCTTTGTAGTATTGAGCGTAAGTCTGTCCGTCGTACTCGCAGTTCTGCTCCACTTCGAAGTACTGGTTGAGGGTCTTGGAAGCAATGCCCCAGCGTCGGAGGTCGAAGAATCGGCTGTTTTCCATTGCCATTTCCAGACGACGCTCCCACTGCAGGCACTGGCGTGCTTTTTCCTTCGTGGAGAAATAAGATGCAGGATAGAGGGCGATGTCGCACTGGTTGGCTGCATAGTTGATGTGCTTGCCGATGCTGTTCTTGGCACGCTGACGGATGTCGTTGATGATGGTGCGAGCTTCTTCCAAAGAACCTGTCTCGATCAGCGCCTCTGCGCGCATCAGCATCACGTCGGTATAGCGAAGGACATAATCGTTCTGTCCGAATGCCTGCCAAGGATTGTCGTAGTGCTCACCCTCGCTGCGTCGTGGCACTTCCTTCAGGGAAGCATAGTATCCGTAGGTGTTAGGGGTGCGGCTGTTGTCCTTGGTCATGGTGTATTCAGCCTCATACTTATAAGGGAATGTTGGCATGCCAACGGTGTGGAAGAGACGTGGGTCCCATTTCTGATCGGTAGGAACGCCATTGATAGGGTAGGCGGTTTGCTTGTTGTAGTCGTCGAACATAGGCAGACCGTCCTTGGTCTTGAAGGCATTGACCAGGTTCTGCGATGGCTTGTGGAAGTCCCAACCACAGGACCAGATGCCCCAGCATCCATTCAGCATGTTGCTCCAGTTAGCTCGTCCGAAGAGTGTGTTGTCTTCCTCATAGTTGGAATGTTGCACAGCGAAGATGCTCTCCTTGGAGTTCTTGTATTCAGGCAAGAACATGTCGCCATAGTCCTCGAGGTAGCCATAGCTGGATTCCTGGACTTCCTTGGTGTACTTGAGCACTTCTTTCATGTAGTCGTTGTTGATGTGGCTCACTCCGGTGTTTGCCTCATAGCCATCACCCCATGCCCATGTCAGGTAGCATTTTGCCAAATAAGCAGCTGCGGCAATCTTGTTGGCGCGTCCGCCCTCGCTTTGAGTAACTGGCAGTTTGTCGTAGGCAATCTTGAAGTCGGCAATCATCTTGCTCATCAGCTCGTCGTGAGTGAAGGCGTTGTTAGGTGTCTGTTCCTCAGTGTGGTTCTTATAGACCTCTTCATCAACCCATGGCACTTGGTACCACAGCTGGATGAGCTTGAAGTAGAAATGAGCACGAAGGAAACGCACTTCGCCTTCGCGGATGTTTCTCGTTTTCTCATCGAGTTTGTCGCCATGTTCCTCCAAGGAAACCAGTGCACGGTTGCAACGGCTGATGGAGCAATACAAATGGTACCACATCTCATCCATGTGGTCAGGAGTAGATGCAGTCAGTGTGGACCACACTTCGAATGGGTGGTAGTTGGTGTCGGTGGTACCTGAGCCTCCCTTGTAGGAGTCGTCGCTTGTGAGGTCGCCGTATGGCCAAAGGTTGAACGGATAGGTGTACCAGTCGTCTCCCAACTTGGCATAGGCTGATGTGACCATCTTGTCGGGCTCGCTCATGGCAAGTTCCTCGCTGATTACGCCTTGTGGCTCCACATCGATGAAATCGCTGCAAGACACAAAAGCGCCACTTAAGAGGCAGAGGACAGAGAGCGCGTAAATATTTTTATATATCTTGGTTGTCATAATATCTCGTTGTTTTTTATGAATGTTTCGTTTATAATTCGTAGATAGGCTTTTCATATCATCGATATCCTTAGCGTTCTCAGAATCCTAATTGAAGTCCAAATGAGATGGAGGTGGTGTTAGGATAAGCCCAGTTAGGGTTCTCAGGGTCGCTGCAAGTGAGTGAGCTGCTCTTGATGGTGAGCAGGTTCTGTCCGGAGAGGTAGAAGCGGGCGCTACTCATCTTGAATCTTTCAAGTATCTTGCTGGACAGGTTGTAGCCAATCTGAATCTGACGCAACTTGGCGTATGAACCATTCTCAACGAAGTATGTGGAGGCTCTTCCTTCATTGCCAGTGTTGTTGGTGGTTAACGCAGGGATGCTGCTTCCCGTGTTGGCTGTGGTCCAAGCGCCCAGCATGCGGTTACCCTTGTTGGAACCAGCGTCGGTGATGGAATAGAAGTCGGTTTGGAACTTCTGGTTGTTGTAAACGTCTTGGCCAGCCACTCCTTGCCAGAACATGGTGAAGTCGAACTCCTTGTAACTCAGTTCAACGTTCAAACCCCAAGAGAAGTTAGGCACTGGGTTGAAAATCCATGTCTGGTCGTGCTCGTTGATGACGCCGTTGCCATCGAGGTCGGCGTATTTCAGACCACCCACACGAGCGTTCTCCTGTCCGCTTGCCAGCACCTCTTCACGGTTCTGGAACAAACCATCCACCACATAACCTACGATGCTGCCGTAAGGGCGCTTCGACTCCACAAGGTTCTCCTTAGATGTATGTACGTAAGAACCAGTGGTTGTTTCAGGCAGATAAGTCACTTTCGAACGGTAGAAGTCGAGGTTACCGTTCACGTTGTAACGGAAGCCATAATCAGTGGTGTGGCGATAGCCAAGGGCGAATTCCATACCCCAGTTCTTCAGACTTGGACCATTGAGCCAGGATGCGCCACCCTCACCCATCGAGCCTAAGTAGGCAGGGTTGATAAGCATGTCTTTCACTTTCTTGACATACACATCGTATGTACCGTAGATGGAACCGTTCAACAGGGTGAAGTCGAGACCTCCGTTCCACTGCTCTGTGGTTTCCCACTTCAAGTTGTTGTTCTGAGCCTGAGTAGCACGATAACCTGAAGGGAACACACCCGAACCTTGGAGTGCAAGGTCGTAGGCAGTCGATTCGTTACGACCACCACCGTATGTAGCGGCATAAAGACCATAGCGTGCATAGTTGGAGATGGCCTGGTTACCAGTCTGTCCCCAAGAAACGCGAACCTTCAAGTCGTCGAGCCATTCTTGGTTGAGGTGCTGCGAAAGACGGTAACCCAATGTGAATGCAGGGAAGGTACCGTATCGGTTGTTTTCACCAAAGCGGCTACTACCATCTCGACGAATCGTGAACGAAGCAAGAAGAAGGTCCTTCCAGTTGTAGTTGACTTTGCCGAAGAAGGAAACGAGATGATAACCTTCCTCAATACCACTGGCGCGTTGTGTGCCAGTTGCTGCATTAGGCCACATGTATTTGTATTTCTCTATGTCGAACATTTGGGCATAGCTGTTGAAGTCATCGCGTGTCTGACTGTAGAGCTCGATACCGGCAAGAAGGTCGAAAGTATGCTCAACGCCAATGTTGAAGTTGTATGTGGCAGTGTTCGACCATGTCCATTTCATGTCGTTGGCTTGAGAAACCGTGGTGGAAGGTGTGTCGTTGTTCACCACGTCGGAATGCCAAGTGTAGGTGACGGAATGGATGAATGCCGCATCGTAGTCGATACCGAAGTTCGAACGGAGCACCAAACCCTTCAATGGGTTGATGTCGATGTATCCATTACCGAAAATACGCCACACTTTCAATGCGTTGTCGCGGTTATGCTTCAGTTCGCGCAAAGGGTTCTGACGGTCACTCATACCGCCGACAGGACCGGAGAAAGTGGTGTTGTCCTCTTCATAGACTGGCAATGTAGGCGCCATCTTGAGGGCGTTTTCCATTGGTGCGCAATCCACTTGGTTCGTATAGGTGATGGTCAGGTTCTCACCCACTGTAATCAGCTTGTTCACCTTGAACGAACTGTTCACACGTCCGGCGATGTTCTCGAAGTTGGTGTGCTTCAGAATACCCTGATTGTTTTTGTATCCCAAGGACATCAACAAAGTGCTGCGCTCTGTGGCATTGCTCAGGGAGAGGTCATAACTCTGAAGGAATCCCGTGCGCGAAATATTATCCAGCCAGTCAGTGTCGCTGTAACGCATGGTCTTCTTGTCGTTGAGATAACCATTGTACCTACCGTTGACTACGAAGTCGCGCATCTGTCCTGTGGCAGGGTCATACGCTTGGATGTTTGTGCCCTTGTCGGCGTGCAAAGTCAGACCGTAGTTGTTGGCATACTGCTCAGGATCTAATCCGTCGTTCATGGCAGCTTGAGCCATCGCCCTTGCATATTCAGCGGAGTTCGACAGCTTCATCATCGACTGGCTGCTGTAGAACTGAGCTGTGGCATTGGCGGAGAAATCTATTTTCACCTTGTCGCCCTTCTTGCCCTTGCGGGTGGTGATGATAATCACACCGTTGGCAGCACGGGAACCGTAGATGGAAGCGGAGGCTGCGTCCTTCAATACTTGCATCGACTCAATGTCGTTCATGTTGAGGGAGTTGAGCGTTGCAGTCGTTGGTACGCCATCAATGATGAAAAGAGGATCTTGTGAGGAGTTGAACGAACCGATACCACGGATGCGGACCGTACCTGTGCCTGAAGGCGAACCATTGGATGTGATGGTCATGCCTGGCACCTTACCTTGCAAGGCACGCATAGGGTCAGTGTTGGCAGCGGTCTTCAGTTCGTCGGTCTTCACAACCGACACTGCACCCGTCAAGTCTGCCTTGCGCTGGGTTTGGTAACCCACCACCACGATTTCCGACAATTCCGAGGTGTTCTCTTTCAGTGTCACCGTCATGCCCTGCTGGGCAGGTACTTCCAGTTTGTCGAAGCCGATGAAGGAAATGACAAGCGTCGTTCCAGGGGCTACCTTGAGAGTGAATTTACCATCGAGGTCCGTTACCGTACCGTTCGATGTGCCCTTCTCCACCACCGTTGTTCCGGGGAGTCCTTCGCCGAACTCATCAACCACAGTGCCAGAGATTTCCGTTTGCGCGTACAATAAAGTACCCGCAAAGACGAGCATTGCGCTCAGAAGCAATCTTTTTAGATGTCTCATTTGCTTGATTGTTTTTTTCAGGTTAGTACTAGTGTTTAGAAAATTCGATTCAAAGTTATGGTTAAATAACGTGTTGCTCTGTCATTTATCGTTCATCGATACGCAAATATGTTTCAAAGTAACATTTTTGCGAGGGAATGAACGATTCCTATCATTAGAACCACACCCTTTGTCCTAACTTTGCATCAGGAAACACAAAAAGTGTGGACGAAACGTATTCATCTTCGAACCTGGTCTGCGACAACCAAAGAATAGATGAAACGTCAGTCCACACCATTATTATATATATAACATGATGAAGTCCTATACTCTCTATTCTCATTCCCAAGGTCGCAGTTTGGTTCGAAAAGAGTTAGACACCCTTAAATCTGAAAAATAGTATTAGCTTTTTCCCATTCATATCCTTCAGGCCAAGGGTCAAAGGTCTCAAGTCAAAGGTCTCAGGTCTTAGGCTTACCATCTGGAAGGTATTTTTCATTTTTCACTTCCCTTCCCCTCGGGAGAGCTGGAGGGGGCTTCGAGAGCTTCTGGATGGACAACCGAAGACATTTGCAAAAGTACAAAATAATTAGGAAAAACAAAATAAACCAGACAAAAAATGATTGGGGGCTTCAATAAATTACCTTTTTTGGAAAGGCAGAGGGAACGCTTTTGTCCACATGGCATGCGATTTTCGAGAAACAATCAACGCAGCAGCAATGTGGGTTCAAAACAATATTTGACGTCTCAAAATTTTGGTAATTGGAGATTGTTCTGTATTTTTGCATGCCAAAAATGAGGTGATGCTGGTTCATTCGGAAACAAGATAGTCTATGGAACGTCAGTCGAATATGGAATTGCTGAGACTCGTCGCTATGATGATGATTCTGGTGATGCACATGGACTATGGGGCTTTCGGTCTGCCTACGGCGGAAAGCGTGGAGAATGCACCAATGACGACCTTTGGCAGGATATTCGTGGAACATTTATGCCTTGTGGCTGTGAATGTGTATGTGCTCATTTCGGGTTGGTTCGGCATTCGTCCCAAGATGAAGAGCTTTGTGCGACTGATGCTGCAAGTGGCTACGTATTCCATTATCATCACGGGTGCTTTCCTGTTGTTGGGAAAGACTACCTTCAAGATTGGCTATGTGACTGATATGCTGATAATTGGTAAGCAGTATTGGTTTGTGGTTTCCTATCTTTTGCTTTATCTTGTTTCTCCCATACTCAATACTTTTGTGGAGCATAGTTCGAAGCGTGAGTTCCAATGGATGTTGCTCGTTTTCTTCGGTTTCCAGTTCGTTTACAGTTGGTTTTTTGGTTTGGAGGAATTTGCAGGCGGCTATTCCGCTTTGTCCTTTATGGGTCTATATCTGTTGGCACGATATGTGAAGATATACGAAAGCGAAAACGATAACGAAAGACGAAGAACGAAAGACGAAAACGAAAGCAACCATCCGGACGGTATCGCTTCATGCTCCACAGCACTTCGTACTGGCTCCAAGTTTCAAGTTTGGCTACGCCGAGCTAAAGGTTCAAGTTTCAAGAATCCTTTTAAATCCTTTAAATCCCTGACACGCTTCACATTCTCAAAATTACTTGCGTTATACCTGTTCATCGCTGCCATCACCGCTTTGTTCGTTTTCCTTGCCTACAGTTGGAAAGGTGATACTTTTGGCGATGCTTGTGCTGGAATATTTGCGCATTACAACAGTCCGTTTATCGTCGTGTCATCGTTGTTGGTACTCTTGATGTTTTCGAAACTACAGTTTCAGAGCAAGGTCATCAACTATCTATCCTCTTCCGCTTTTGCCGTTTATCTGATACATGCGCATCCATTGTTATGGGATGAATACCTCAATCTTTTTCCACCAATCTATGCCAAATACCCTAATCTGCTTGGAGTTCTCCTGATGATGCTCGTTGCTGTCATCATCTTTTTCCTTTGCATTGCCATCGATAAGATACTTAGCCCCCTCCGTCTCCCCCAGAGGGGAGAGAAACCATCCGGATGGAAAAGCTAAAGCCTTAAAAGATAACAAATCTTCATCTATAATCTTTATTTAAAATGAAACCTTTCTATTATTTGTTTTTATTCCTTTTATGCATGGGGACTGTGGCTCAGGCACAGGCTCCTGCTTTTCCTGGTGCTGAAGGTCATGCTCGTTACACGACGACGGGTGGACGCGGCGGAAATGTGTATCATGTCACGACCTTGGCAGACGATGCGAGTGGTAGCACCAGAGGTTCGCTTCGCTGGTGCTTGAAGCAGTCGGGACCTCGCACGATTGTGTTTGATGTGAGTGGCTATATTGACCTCGTTGCTGACCTCACCATTCAGGAGAACACGACCATTGCTGGACAGACGGCACCTGAACCTGGCATCACACTTCGATATTACACGGTGAGGCCTAATGGCAACAACATCATTATCCGCTTTATCAGATGCAGAAGAAGTCAGGTGAAGGATGTGAACGATGGTGCCGATGCCATCTGGACACGTGAATACAGCAATCAGATTCTCGACCACTGTTCCTTCAGTTGGAGTATCGACGAGGTGGCTTCGTTCTACGACATGAACTGCTTCACGATGCAGTGGTGTACGTTGGGAGAGAGTCTTAACAATGCGGGACACTCGAAGGATGCACATGGCTATGGTGGCATTTGGGGTGGCAAGCTGACCAGTTTCCATCATAACCTCATCACCCATGTCAGCAATCGTTCCCCTCGTTTCAATGGTGCTCGTTACATGAAAGACATCTACAAGAGCAATCCGTACTACAGCACATACAATTGGGAAAATGCTGTGCAGGCAGAGAATGTGGATATGCGCAACTGCTTGATTTACAATTGCAACTCGGGCTGCTACGGAGGTCCTGGCGGTGGATACATCAACATCGTGAACAACTACTACAAGGCTGGCCCTGCCCGAACAAGTGACAAGCAAGTAACGAAAGTGACGGTGGGTGCGAGTGGTAATTCCACTTCTCCAGCATTGACAGGTTTGACCAGTCGCTACTACATCAATGGCAATTATGTCACTGCTGCTGGTTCTTCGGCTGCCAACTACGACTGGTCAGGCGTGACCTACGATTCTGACGTTTTCACCATCAATGGACAGAAGTACAGTATTGACCCAAACCACTATTACGGGAGTGGCGTGACTTACGTAAAGAACTCTTCCGACGTGGATTGTGTGAAAATCAAGCTTGATGCACCTTGTCCTACGGGTGACGTCACCACTCACTCAGCCCAGAATGCATACACGCAGGTGATGGCATACGGAGGTGCTTCGCTCTACCGCGACGCTGTGGATGAGCGATATATGAGGGAGGTGAAAAACGGTACGGCTACCTATACGGGTACCGTGACAGGAAAGGGAGGACTCATTGACTTGATTAACGACCCTTCGGGTACACAGGACGCTGCCTTGCCATCCTTCCCTGCATTGGCATCCAACACACGTCCTGCTGGTTACGACACCGATGCCGACGGTATGCCTGATGCATGGGAACTTGCCAATGGATTGAACCCAAACAATGCTGCCGATGGCAAGACCTATACAATTGATGCCAAGGGATGGTACACCAATCTGGAAGTGTATATGAACAGTATCGTGGAGGATATTGTGAAAGCTCAGAATGCCAATGCAATTTCAGCGGTTGAGGAATACTATCCAGCATTACCTTCTGAGGGCAGTATGACCTTGGCTTGCAACACCAAGGGAAGCGTGAGCATCAATGGAGGAGAGGCACTGAAGAACGTGATTGAGGAGGTAGGCGTTTTCGCGTCTCTTGAGAATACCATTACCTTCGAGGCAGCAGCGGGTTGCCGATTGGAGCAAGTGACGCTGAACGGAGTAGATGTGACTTCCTCCGTGAGCAACAATACTTTAAAAGTAGTGATTCCAAAGGATTCCAAGATGAATGTGCTGTTCAGTGGTCAGAACATGGATATCAATGGTGATGGTTCGGTGACAATCGCTGATGTGGTGATGCTTGTGAATTATATATTGGATATTTAGCCCCCTCTAGCCCCCTCCAACTCCCCCAAAAGGGGAGGGTAGCCATACGGATGGAAAAGTCAAAGCTAAAGCCAAAGCTAAAGCCAATTATTCCTTTGATTGAACAGGACCACTCCTTCGATTCTACAGAACCTTTTCTTCGAATATACTGGTTCTTTCCTTTGATTTTACTGAAACGGCGAGCCCTCAACGTTAACACGGCGAACCTTCGCCATCGCAATGCCGAAGGCTCGCCAAGTCGATGACGAACCTTCGGCAACTAGTTGAATCCAAAGAAACGGTTTAGTACAACCAAAGGAGAGCTTCAGTACAACCAAAGGAATGCACCAGCATAATCAAAGAAAAGCATCAGCACATTCGGAGAGTTGTTTTGAAAAGTTAAAAGGGAAATTGAAGTGAAAAAATACGTAAAATTCTTTTTTTCTTTCAAGAATTGCTGTATCTTTGCAAGCGAAGAATATATGTGACAAGTAAAGAATGAAAAGTGAAAAGAGCTTATTCACTTTTTTAGAAGATATACACTTAACTAAAAACATATTGGATTATGAAAAAAATTTACATGATTGCATTGATGGCTGTGGCATCTATGACAGCCTATGCACAGCAGAATCTTACGTTGAGTACTTACGCAGGTACAAACTTGACTCGCTATGATGGCAAGGAGTGCATGGTGAATGTAAGTCGCTATGTATTCAATGGTTGGAACACGATTTCTCTTCCTTTCGCTATGAGCGAGGACGAACTGAACGAGATTTTTGGCGCTAACTGCAAGTTGGAGAAGCTGGTTGGTGCTGATGAAACTGGTAGTACTTTGGTACTCAATTTCCAGGATGTGAAGAAGGGCGGTATCGAGGCTAACACACCTTATTTGTTGTATTACACAGGTGAGAATGGCACGAAGCAAATCAAGAAGCTTGCTACGATAGAGAATGCTCCTTCAGCACTGAGTTTCACAACGAACCGTGGCGAGACAGTGACGATGGCTGGTGCTAGCACGCACGTGAAAGGCGTTGGTTACTATGGCATCTTGGCTGTGGATAATGCTGAGGCTCAGTTCGTTCAGGTGGACGAGACCAAGAGCGGTTTCTATGCAACTCGTTGCTATGTTCAGTTAGGCTCTGACAACAACCGCAAGATTACTACCAACCACTTGGGAGCAGGCGAAGTGAGCAGCATCCAGATGGTGGCTAACTCAAGCGAAACGGTTGACGTTTACAATCTTTCGGGCGTGAAAGTGGCTCGCAACCTTCGTGCTTCAGAAGTGAACAAGCTGAACCCTGGCATCTATGTGGTGAAGGGTCAGAAGATTACAGTGAAATAGGCCCCCTCCCCCGACCTCCCCGAGGGGAGGAGAAATGGACAATTGTCAAAAGGGAAAAGGGTGAAGAAGAGAAAGGTCTCCTTCACCCTTTAAATATTTGGATTGAATGTTTTTTCTTTCATTATTTGACTAACTATATTATTATTTTTATGAGAAAAGAATCTGTTTTTGCGCTGGTGATAGCTTTGCTGATGGGGCAGATGGCTTTGGCACCAAGTATCTGTAAGGCTCAGACGAAGCCTTACGTGTCTGACGTGTGGGTGGCAGACCAAGGAGATGGCACCTTCAAGAATCCAGTGCTGTATGCCGACTATAGTGACCCCGACGTGATTCGTGTGGGAGAGGATTATTATCTCACGGCATCGAGTTTTAATTGCTCGCCTGGCTTGCCTATTCTCCATTCAAAAGACTTGGTGAATTGGACGATTTTGTCGTATGCGCTGCCTGAAGGAGTGGGGCACAAAGAGGATAAGCCTGGACATGGAAACTACGTGTGGGCACCAAGTATTCGCTACCATAACGGTGAATTCTATATCTATTGGGGCGATCCCGACCAAGGCATCTTCATGGTGAAGGCAAAGAAGGCGGAAGGTCCGTGGTGTGAGCCTGTGTTGGTGAAAGCAGGCAAGGGAATGATTGATACCTGTCCGTTGTGGGACGACGATGGCAGGTGCTATTTAGGTCATGCCTTGGCAGGCAGTCGTGCAGGACTGAAAAGTGTGCTGCTCGTGTGTGAGTTGAACACAGAGGGAACGAAGGTGATTTCGCCAAGCAGAATCGTGTTCGACGGACATGAGGAACAACCTACGTGCGAAGGTGCAAAACTCTATAAGCGAGGTGGTTACTATTATATCTTCCATCCAGCAGGAGGTGTGCCAACAGGATGGCAAACTGTGCAACGCTCGAAGAACATCTATGGACCTTACGAGACAAAAATCGTGATGGCGCAGGGAAAGTCGCCTGTCAATGGTCCTCATCAAGGCGGATGGGTGGATACCCCATCGGGTGAGGACTGGTTCATGCACTTCCAGGATGTGGGTGCATACGGACGAATTGTGCATTTGCAGCCGATGAAATGGGTGAAAGACTGGCCTGTGATTGGTGTGGATAAGGATGGCGATGGCTGTGGAGACCCAGTGTTGACTTATAAGAAGCCGAACGTGGGCAAGAGCTATCCGATTTGTACGCCTCAGGAGAGCGATGAATTCGATCATGTGGAACTGATGCCGCAGTGGCAATGGCAGGCAGATGGAAATATGAAGTGGTCGTTTTGCAATGCTGCTAAGGGTGTGCTTCGTTTGTATTCCTATCCAGTGGCAAAGGACTACAAGAACCTTTGGGACGTAAACAATCTGTTGCTTCAGAAGCCTACTGCTCCGAATTTCACGGCGACGATGAAGACGACATTCGTGCCATCTGAGAAGTATAAGGGTGAGCGCACGGGACTCGTCGTCTTGGGCATGGATTATGCTGCGCTCGTGGTGGAGAATACGAACGAAGGACTGGTGCTGAGTCAGGTGGAATGCCTGAAGGCAGACAAGGGAAGTGCAGAAACCGTGAATGGCAGTGTGAAACTGAAAGATGGAACGGTGTATCTACGTGTGAAATACAGTAGCGACGGTTCGAAAATCAAAGCAAGCGAAGGTGGACATGACTTGGTGGTGAAGTGTAATTTCGAATATAGTCTGAATGGCAAGAAATGGCAATCATTGGGCAAGGAATTCCAGGCTCGCGAAGGCAAATGGATTGGTTGCAAGACAGGTACTTTCTGCACTCGACCTGCTATCACTACGAATGATGGCGGCTGGGCTGATGTGGATTGGTTTAGGGTGAGCAAGTAAAAGCCTCACCCCCAACCCCAGGACCCCTCCAGCTCCCCTGAGAGGGGAGAGATGGGGCGAGGGGAGTGGAATGAAAAATGAAAAGAAAATCAAGGATTTTAAGGATTAAAAGGATTTCTGAAACTTGAACCTTAGAGCTCGGCGTAGCTAAACCAGCACGAAGTGCCTTGAAGAGTGAATCGTGATGTAATGCGGGGGAATAAGTGGGGAAAATGGATGGAAAAGTTGTAAAAGAGTGTGATAGAGACTGTTTTTTTAAACATTTTTGATATTTGAGCACGTTATTTGCAAGATTTTTTATATTTTTGCCACGGTTTTAATTGAAACTCGATAAAATTTTTAACTACACTAATATTAATAACAAAAAACTAAAGTCAATTATGCATGGTAATTCTATGGCAATGCGAGTAGTGCTGACCTTGGTGTTTGCGCTCTTTGCATTGGGTATCTCTGCCCAAACTGTGACTGGTACCGTGAAGGACTCTACGGGTGAGCCCGTGATGCAGGCAACAGTGTTGGAAAAGGGAACAAGCAATGGTACAGTTACTGACTTTGACGGTAACTTCACCTTGAAGACTCAGACCAAGTCGCCACAGTTGGTGATTTCGTTCATCGGAATGAAGACACAGACAATCAATGTGGCTGGTAAGAGTAAGATTTCGGTCGTTCTTGAGGACGAAGCTCATAGCTTGAACGACGTGGTAGTGATTGGTTACGGTACAGTCCGCAAGAAGGACTTGACTGGTTCGGTGGCTACAGTGACAGGTCAGGACATCGTGAAGGTGCCTGTTCCAAGTGTTTCTGAGGCATTGAGCGGTAAGTTGGCCGGTGTACGTGTCACTACGACCGACGGTTCGCCAGACGCAGAAGTGCTGATTCGCGTGCGTGGTGGTGGTTCCATCACAGGTGATAACTCTCCACTCTACGTGGTGGATGGTTTCCAGACTTCAAGCATCAGCGACATCTCGCCTAATGATATTGAAGATATCACCGTGTTGAAGGATGCATCTTCTACAGCCATCTACGGTTCTCAGGGTGCTAATGGTGTAATCCTCATCACTACAAAGAATGCGAAGGCTGGTAAGACTCAGATTAACTACAACGGTTATTTGCAGACGAAGACCATCGCAAAGCGCCTGAAGGCAATGAACGCTTATGACTACGTGATGTCGAACTATGAGTATGCTCTCCTTCGTGGAAGCAGCAACGTGTCAGCGTTCGAACAGAACTATGGTGTTTATGATGACCTCTACCTCTACAAGAGTGTTGGAGCAATCGACTGGCAGGAGGATATGTTCGGTGCTAACGTTCTTTCTCACAGCCACAACTTGAGCTTGAACGGTGGTACTGAAAAGACCAAGTTCTCTCTCTCGGGTACATACGACTACAACGGTGGTTTGATGGAGAACAACGACTTCGGCCGCTACGCTTTCATGTTCAAATTGAACCACGACATCAACAAGAACTTGAAGTTCTCGATGAAGGCAAACGTGAGCGACCAGACAGTGAACGGTCAGGGTACTCAGGGTGGTACTTACAAGATTCGTACTTCTCAGGCTATCACTTCCGTTGCTACCCACGGTCTCTCAGGATTTGTTGAGCCAGACATTGCAAGCATGAGTGATGAAGAATATCAGGAATACTTGCAGAACAACATGAGCCTCTCTGAGCAGGCACAGCGCTACTGGCGTAAGCGTAACAACCGCAAGTTCGGTTTCAGCGCAGGACTCGACTGGACCATCATCAAGGGTTTGAAGGCTCACGCTGAAGGCGGTTATGAATATGGTTTCAACGAAACGAAGAACTGGTGGGGCTCTACTACTACCAATGCTTCTTACGAAGGTGGTCTGCCATTGGCTGAATGGACCAAGCAGAACCAGCGCACCGTGCGTGAGAGCGTGAACATCTCTTACGATAAGAAGTTTGGTGAAGACCACAAGGTTAACTTCATGGTTGGTCAGGAATTCCGCAAGGCAATGGTTGACCAGAACGTGATGAAAGGCACAAGATATTCGGAGGCAAGAACTCCAGACAACGTGTTTGCAAACTTTGGTATGGGAGCAGGTGTTCCAACCGTCAGCAGTAGTGTGAGTGCAAACGATGTTTTGAATTCTTACTTCGGTCGTTTCAACTATAATTTCAAGGAGCGTTATCTCCTCACCTTGACATTCCGTGAGGATGGTAGCTCGAAGTTTGCTGACGGTCATCGTTGGGGCTTCTTCCCAGCAGCAGCTGCAGCTTGGCGTATCATCGACGAGCCTTGGATGGAAGGTGCAAAGGATTGGTTGTCGAACTTGAAGCTTCGTCTCTCGTTCGGTAAGGTTGGTAACAACCGTATTGCCAGCAGCACATACGAACAGCTTTATCTTGCAAACAGCGGAAGCAAGCGCTATGGTGTGGGCGAACAGATGAACAACGACTACTCTTCTTCTTCAGTTCTCGCTAACCCATTCATCACTTGGGAGAAGAGAACTACTCGTAACATCGGTCTCGACTTTGGTTTCTGGAATGAGCGCATCAACGGTAGCGTTGAATTCTACTGGAACAGCACCAGCGACCTCCTCATCCAGCACAACATTACCGCTCCTGGTTACACAACCGTGTATGAGAACTGTGGTGAGACCAGCAACAAGGGTGTTGAATTGTCGTTGAATGCGGCTATTTTCACCAAGAAGAACTTCACTCTGAATGCTAACTTCAACATTGGTTTCGACAAGTCGAATGTTGATGAAATCGCAGCAGGCATGAAGGAGATGACCTTCGCTTCGGGTTGGGCAGGAACTGACAACCGCAACCAGCAGGACTACATCGTTCGCGTTGGTGACCCTATCGGTTTGATTTACGGTTGGAAGACAAACGGCTACTACACGACAGCAGACTTCTCCGGCTACGATGCAGCAACGAACACTTACACATTGAAGGAAGGTGTGCCAACAACAGCTCTCCTCGGTGGTGCCATCGGTATTCGTCCAGGTACTATCAAGTTGCAGGATACCAATGGTGATGGTGTCGTAGATACGAAGGATATTGGTGTGATTGGTGATACCAACCCTGATTTCTCGGGTGGTTTCGGCCTTTCTGGTACAGTATATGACTTCGACTTCAATGCCAACTTCACATTCACTGTTGGCAACGATATTTATAATGCTAACAAGATTGCTTCTTCTCAGCGCTATCGTTCAGGTTCTTATCCTAACATGCTGAACACAATGAACCAGAGCAATTCTTACTCTTACATGAACCCAGAGACAGGCGAATTGATGACCAGCTTGGAAGACCTTGCAAAATGGAACGAAGGTTCTCGTTTGAAGGAATACTGGAGCCCATTCTCATTTGGTGATGCAGTGGTAATGCCAACTGACTGGGCCATTGAAAATGCTTCTTTCCTCCGCTTGCAGAGCTTGACCATCGGTTACACATTGCCAAAGACAATTACTAAGAAATTTGGTGTTGAGCGTCTCCGTTTCTATGTGACAGGTTCTAACCTCTTTGTCATTACAAACTACTCAGGCTACGACCCAGAAGTAAGCTCTTACGCTCGTAATAGCAGCTACTCTGGTTTGACTCCTGGTATTGACTATTCTTCTTATCCAAAGAGCCGCGCCTTCACATTCGGTGTGAACCTCACGCTGTAATAAAGGATTCAGGTTTCAGGTTTCAGGTTTCAAGTTTCAAGTTTTAAAGATCCGAGATCTTTGGAAACTCCGTGGACTCCGAGAACTCTGAATAAACTAAAAACTCAAAAAACTCATCATAAAAATATGAAATTCATTAATAAATATATAGTAATTGCAACCGTTGGCGTAATTGGCTTGTCTGCATGTTCAGATGAGTTGGACGTTTCGTCTCCATCGCAAGAAGATGCCAATTTCGTGTATTCCAATTCAGAGAATGCCCTGTTAGCTCTCAACGGTGTGTATAATTTGTTTGGACAGGACTCTTACACGTCGCGTATGTCTAACGTTTGGATGCAGAATACCGACGTGGAGGCAAGTGCACCAAGTGCTGGTGTACCAAGTAGTGACCGCCGTGCTGTTTGGTCTCTCCAATCTTCCGCTATCGTTGGTTTCAATGATATTTATGCAGCATGGAACCACAACCTTCAGGCTATCGACCGTGCAAACCAAGTGATAGCTGGTATCGACAGAAGTCCTGTTGGTCAGGAAGCAGAAATGCAGCAAATCAAGGGCGAAGCCATCTTTTTGAAGGCTTACCGCTACTATCTGATGTGCAACTTCTGGGGTGATGTTCCTTACTATGAGGAAACAGCTGCTTGGGGTCAGGAACTCGACAAGCCTCGTACTGACAAGTTCATCATCTATAGCCGTTTGTTGCAGCAGATGGTGAATATCGAGCCAAAGATGAAGTTCTCAGACGTGAACACTGGTGGTATTGAACGTGTCACTCGTGATTTCGCCATGGGTATGATTGCAAGAATGGCACTCTTCCGCGCTGGTTATGCGAAGACCTACGACAACCAGATGAAGCGTGCTGATGACTATCTGGATGTGAACTCTGATTCTCTCTCAGTTACATATACCGACTTGGCTGGCAACAAAGTGACAGCCCACACTTATAAGGACTACTATCAGATGGCTAAGAATTATGCTCAGAAGCTGGTGAACATGAAGCCAAGAGAGTTGAATGCAGACTATAACGAGGCTTTCCAGAACGAAAACGAGTATTATGTAGCTAACAACAGCGAAGTGCTTTATGAAGTGGCATTTGTTGAAAGCTTCGGTGGCGATGTGGGGTGGTGCTTTGGTGTAACCAACACAGGTACTTGTGCTAAGGGTAACACCACGAACCAGGTGGGCCTCACTCCATCCTACTACATGTCGTTTGCCGACGGCGACCAGCGTCGCGATGTTTGTTGTGCTCTTTGGAAACATGACAACGATACAGTGGGTGTGAATGGTCCAACTGCTATCACTGTTGGTAAGTGGGACCGTGCTTTGGCAACCAAGGAATTGGGTAAGGAATCCAGTAAGGGTACTGGTATCAACTTCCCTCTCATGCGCTATTCCGATGTTCTCTTGATGTTGGCAGAGGCTGAAAACGAATTGAATGGTCCTACTGAACTTGCAAAGGATGCATTAATTGCTGTTCGTACTCGTGCTTTCGAAGGTCATGGAAACGTTGCAGAGCAGGTTTACAACTATGTTCTCAACGCTGCAAGTTCCAAGGAGTCATTCTTCAACGCTATTGTTGACGAGCGTGCTTGGGAGTTCGGTGGTGAAGGTCTCCGTCGTTTCGACCTCATCCGTTGGAACCTCTATGCTAAGAAGCTTGAAGAGGCTATGCGCACCATGCTTGTTTGGGGTATTGCTCAGAACCAAGACCTCATGATGGACGAAAGCGTGAAGGCAGCTTATCCTGATGTAGATAAATATGCAAATTGGGCAGATTATCTGTATTATAAGTTAGGTTCTTCTTCCAACAACACCAAGAGTCGTGTTGAATGGCTCAACACGAAGTACAAGTTGGAGGAGGGAACAGACGTGAGTGGTTGGTATCGTCTGAACTGGGGTTCTTCGATGCTGAAGCGCGTGCGCACATATATTTATAATGGAACCTCCTATACAGCATGTACCAAGACTACAGATGCTTCAACAGGCTTCAGAACATACGTGCTGGGTGAAGGTGCTTCTGCTAAGACCGTTATCGTGAATCCAGGAGATGATTCTGGCATTACTCGTCATGACGAATACCAGGCAAGCGACTATGCAACCCGCATCTATCGTGGCTACTCCAATGGTGCTCTCAAGGGTAATGGTATTGTTCCATTCTATCTTCCAATTAGTACTACTACGCTCAACTCAAGTGCAGCACTCAACAATGAAGGTTATGGAATCCTTGCAAACGATGCTGGTGAGGGTGTCAACGTTGTGGTTGGTACTGTAAAAACTGAAAACTATTAAATCCATAAGAAAAAATGAAAAAGATAAATAAATATTTGTGGCTTTTCATTGCTTCGGTGCTTGTTGGAGCTGTATTCTCTGCATGTAAAGATGATGAGGACTTGACAAAGGCCGATGCATTGTTCCGCCCAATCATCAATACCGATGACGATGTCGTTTTGGGATTGACACCGGATAATGTTCCTTACGTAACAGTGGCGTGGGATAAGTTCAAGGATGCTAACAAGTATGAAGTGTCTCTCAAGTCAACCGATGGTCAGGACGTTCGTGTTGTTGCTGTTGACACTAACTTTGTTCGCTTCGATAACTTGCAGTACGATACAGACTACAACATTGGTGTGAAGTCGATGAATACCGTGACTGGTTTGCAGTCGAAAGAGTACACTTTCACTGTAACAACAGCCGACTTCCCAACCAATCTTACCAATATCTCTACTTCCGACGTCATCGATACTCAGGTGCGCGTGAAGTGGATGCCTGGTGTGGTTTATGACTCACTTGCTATTGTGAAGGATAGTGATGGCTCCTTCGTGAAAGGTGTTGCTGTCACGGAGGAAGACAATGCTGCAAACTCCAAGATTGTGACAGGATTGGACCCTAAGACTTCATATCGTGTACTGGCATACATTGGAAACTATTATCAAGGTAAGAAGCGCTTCACGACTACAGCAGCTGAAAGTTATGATGGTGTGGTGTTCGACCTCCGCGATATGGATGCTAAGGAAAGCTTAAAGTGGATTAACTCCGACAATATCGATTCTTTGGTACGTGAAAATCCAGACCAGAACATCAACATCGTGCTTCAGGGTGGTATGAACTACCGTCTCGAAACTGTGAAGTTACCTTCCACTAAGGGTACAATCAAGTTCGTCACTGGTCTTTCTTTGCAGGGTAATGCCATTTGGAATGTGACAGGTAATTTCGACCTTCCTGCAGATGTTGACATTGCAGGTGTGACATTCGAGAAGATTGAATTCACTGACGATGAATCAAAACCTCGTTCAAGTGGAAACTTTGGTGGTACTTACCTCTTCAACCCTCAATCGAATGCTCGTTTGGGTACACTCACTATTCAGAGCTGCGTAGTTCGCTACAAGCGTGGAGTGCTTCGCATCCGTTCTACGAACGTAGTTGATAATGTTGTCATCGACGACTGTATCTTTGAATATATCGGCGGTTATGGTATCACAAACGTAGATAATGGTGATGCTGCAATCCACAACATCAAGGTTTCGAACTCTACCTTTGCTAACTGCGTACGAATGTTTGTCAACACGAAGAACAAGTCGGGTGGTTGCACTCAGAGTGTAGATATTAAGAACTGTACTTTCGTTTACTTCTCTCAACCAAGCCGTGGTATCACCGAATTGCAGGATGACGACATTCCTGGTGGCATCACCATGAAGAACTGTCTCTTCGGTCCTGCAGGTGAACTCTACAACAAGGGCGATGTTGGTGAAGGTGCAACGGGTATCAAGGGCTGGACAGGTGCTGTGGCTCCTACGGCTTCCGATATCTACTACACAAGCGACTTCGTGAAGCGTATGAACGCTGAAGGTACTGATGTTGACAACTACATCGAAGGAACTGTTCTCAGCACAGATGTTACTGGTACCTTCAAGAATCCTCAGCCAGGTGTTGACGCTGAAGGCAATCCAACACTCGATCCAGGCGACTACACACTCATCAGTGATGAGGCAAACAAGTTTAAGGCTGGTGACCCACGTTGGCTTAAGTAAATTCGCATAAACATTGAAATCTGTGGAACTCCGTCTGTTGGGTTCCACAGATTTTTTGTTTTTTCATAAACCTATCCCATTTTTATGAAAAGGAAGATTCTTTTTTATCTCACATTCGTCCTTTCCCTCTTTTCTTTTTCCACACTCCATGCCCAGCAGTTGGCTTTCCCAGGTGCAGAAGGCTTCGGACGCTATACTACGGGTGGACGTGGTGGAGCGGTCTATCATGTAACCACTCTGGAGGACACCAATACGAAAGGTTCTTTCCGCTATGCTTGCAATCAGAGTGGCGCACGTACCATTGTGTTCGATGTGTCGGGAACTATCCATCTTACCAGTGAGTTGAAACTCAGCAGACCGAATGTCACCATTGCAGGACAGACGGCTCCTGGCGATGGCATTTGCATTGCAGACTATCCTTTCACCATTTCGTGCAAGAATGTCATTATCCGTTATGTTCGTTTCCGATTGGGCAACAAGTATGTGGCAAATCACGAGGGAGACGGACTCGGTGGTATGGATTCCGAGAACATCATCATCGACCACTGTTCCGTGAGTTGGAGTATTGATGAGTGCTTGTCGGTCTATGGGTCCAAGAACCTCACTGTGCAGTGGTGTATCGCTTCGCAAAGTCTTAAGAATGCAGGACATTCCAAGGGAGCTCATGGCTATGGTGGCAACTGGGGAGGCTCAGGCGCTTCCTATCACCACAACCTCATTGCTCACAACGAGTCCCGCACACCACGCCTCGGTCCTCGTCCAGGTACTCAGACCGATGAGCGCATGGACTTCCGCAACAATGTCATCTACAACTGGGCAGGCAATGGTTGCTATGGAGGAGAAGGTATGAACGTGAACATGGTGAACAACTATTATAAGGTGGGACCTGCCACCGAAAAGCGTAATACAACCATTCAGCGTCGTATTGCATCCGTGGGTATCCGAACTTCCGACTACACACATCACAACACCGACAAGCCGAATGAGTGGGACAAGATGTGGCACGTGTGGGGAAAGTATTATGTGAATGGCAATGTCAACAGCAAGTACAGCGATGTGACGAAGGACAACTGGACCTACGGCATGTATAACCAAATCGACAACAGTTCGGTTGACAACACCTACACGCAAGCTACCAAGGACACCATGAAGATTGATGTGCCTATCAAATACGAAGTTGTTACCACCCACACTGCCGAACAAGCCTATGAGCGTGTGCTGAGTTATGTGGGTGCTTCTCTGCATCGTGACTGGGTTGATGAGCAGATGGTCAGCGACACTCGCAAAGGTGTTGCCACCAGCACTGGTTCTGGAAACTATCCAGGCATTGTGAACTCGCAGGACGACAACAAACCTGCCAACGCTGCTGCTGATTGGTCGGCTTGGCCTGAACTCAAGACCTATGATGTACAGACCGACACCGATGGCGATGGTATGCCCGACGCATGGGAAAGCAATCATGGACTCAATCCGAACAATGCTGCTGATGGAAACGCGGTTTCGGAAAGCGGATACACGAATCTCGAACTCTACATGAACAGCATCGTTGCCGACATCACTGCAGCGCAGAACGAAGGTGGTACAGAAATGAGCGGCACGCAAACGATGGACGGTGGAGGCGAGCCTATCGGCCCCAGTGACGAAGAACCCTCAGAAGTGAAGGAATACACGCTTTCATCTTCTACATATATGGAATCCAATCCTGCGAGCACATGGAAGTTCGACAATTGTTTCAGCATTACGAACGAAAAGGACAAGGCATACGCTGCTGGTACAAACGGAACGATGAAGTTCACGCGCAACATGCAATTTACCATTCAGATTCCAGAAGGCATTGCCATCACCAAGGCAACTTTCACTGGCTATTGCAATGGTGATGGTCAGACGGGTTATTTGAAGGAACTCAACGGAATGACTTACGAAGCCGATGTCTATCCTTATCCTGCTCGTGATGCCTCCGTCAATTCTGCATCGCATACGATTGAATTTTCCGTTCCTGTTCGGGGTTCTCTCACCTTCACTCCTTCGGGCGACAATCAGGCTTGCTATGCCATTACCCTCGTAGGTGGTTCTATCGATACGGGCATTTCTTCACTCCATTCCGACTCTCATTCCGACCATCGCATCTACAACCTTGCGGGGCAAATAGTCACCATTCCTTCTCGTGGCATTTATATTCGTGGTGGCAAGAAATACATCGTTACCCAATAATCATTTTATCAGTTTGCAAATCCTATGAAACTAAAATTCATCCTTTGTTCCTTATTCTTCATTTTTCATTCTTCATTCTTCATTATAAATGCGCAGCCCTACAAGGATGCTTCCCTCTCTTCTGCTGAGCGTGCCGCCGACCTGTGTTCACGATTAACGTTGGAAGAAAAAGCGCGACTCATGCAAAACAACTCGCCAGCCATTCCGCGTTTGGGCATTCCGCAGTTCAACTGGTGGAACGAGGCATTGCATGGAGTGGGGCGTAACGGCTATGCCACGGTGTTCCCCATCACCATGGGAATGGCAGCATCTTTCGACGATGCACTCGTCCACAAGGTCTATACCGCTGTGAGCGATGAGGCACGTGCCAAGGCAACGCTTGCAACGAAGAGTGGATTGGTGAAGATGTACCAGAGTCTTTCGTTTTGGACACCGAACATCAATATCTTCCGTGACCCACGTTGGGGACGTGGACAAGAGACCTACGGCGAGGACCCTTATCTCACATCTCGCATGGGATTGGCTGTGGTGCGTGGACTTCAAGGTCCTTCCGACAGCAAGTATCGCAAGCTTCTTGCTTGTGCCAAACACTTCGCCATTCATAGTGGACCTGAGTGGAACCGTCATCAGTTCGATGTTACAGACGTTTCTCCACGCGACCTCTACGAAACCTATCTCCCTGCCTTCAAGTCGCTTGTGCAGGAGGGGCAGGTGGCAGAGGTGATGTGTGCCTATCAGCGTTGGGATGGCGACCCATGCTGTGGCAATAATCGCCTGCTTCAGCAGATTCTTCGTGATGAATGGGGTTTCAAGGGATTGGTGGTGAGCGACTGCGGTGCTATCAGCGACTTTTGGAAACCAGGTTACCACGAAGTGGTGAAAACTCGTGGTGAAGCATCTGCCAAGGCTGTCATCAGCGGCACCGATGTGGAGTGTGGCTCCGATTATCGTTCTCTGCCCGAAGCTGTTCGTGCAGGACTGATTAGCGAGGAACAAATCAACGTGAGTGTGCGTCGTCTTTTGCAGATGCGTTTCGAATTAGGCGATTTCGACCCGCTCGACCAAGTGGAATGGACTAAAATTTCTCCTTCGGTCATAGCGTCAAAAGAGCATAAGCAATTGGCACTCGATGCAGCTCGTGAGTCGATGGTGCTGATGCAGAACGATGGTGTGCTGCCTCTTCAGAAGTCGGGGCAGAAAATTGTGGTGATGGGACCTAATGCAGCCGATTCCACCATGCTGTGGGGCAACTACAATGGCACACCTACTTCCACCGTTAGCATTCTTGAGGGCATTCAGCAGAAGAGTGCCGAGGTGACGTATGTGGCTGGATGTGGACACACGCGTAACATCTTGCTGGAAGGTCGTTTCTCCTGCTTCCGTCAAGCCGATGGCTCCCGTGGGTTGCGGGGTTGCTATTGGAATACCGCAACCCCTGAGGGAAATCCTGTTGCCGATGTTCGCTACACAGCACCTATTGCCCTCGTCAATGGTGGAAACACCGCCTTTGCGCAGGGTGTGAATCTCGAGAACTTCTGTGCTCGCTACGCTGCCACTTACCATTCCGATAAGACCGAAACCATCATCATCGACATGAATTTCAAGGACTTTGGTTGTATCATTTTCGATGGCGATACACTCGTGAGACGTTGGAATCAGCATGGCCCTCGAAAATATACCTACGAAGTCAAGGTGGAGGCAGGCAAGGATTATCCTTTCCAAGTGGATTATGCTCAAACCACGGGTCTTGCTCTCCTCGAATTGGATGTTTATCACCAAGGCGACATGAATGTTGACCAGATGATGCGCCAGTGCAGCGATGCTGATGTGGTGGTGTTTGTGGGTGGCATTTCTCCACGTCTCGAAGGTGAGGAAATGAAGGTGAACGCTCCTGGTTTCAAGGGTGGTGACCGCACCAGTATCGAACTTCCACAGGTGCAACGCGACATGATGGCTCGTCTGCATCAGATGGGCAAACGCGTCGTGTTCGTCAACTGCTCAGGTAGTGCCATGGCACTCGTCCCTGAAAGCCAGAACTGCAATGCCATTGTACAGGCATGGTATGGTGGCGAATCGGGAGGAACGGCTCTTGCTGATGTGCTCTTCGGCGACTACAATCCTTCGGGTAAACTTCCAATCACATTCTATCGTTCTACCGACGACCTCCCTGACTTCCTCGACTACTCGATGAAGAACCGCACCTATCGCTATTTCAAGGGTTCTCCGCTCTTCGCTTTCGGTCATGGACTCAGCTACACCACCTTCTCGTTAGGCAAAGCAAAATACAACAAGCGTCGTGGCACGCTCACTGTTCCTGTCACTAATACGGGTACGCGAGCAGGTTCCGAAGTGGTTCAACTCTATATGCGTTGCCTCGATGATGCCGAAGGTCCACAGAAGTCGCTTCGTGGTTTTGTCCGTGTTCAACTCCAGCCAGGCGAGACCAAGACCGTCACCATCGATGTTCCAGAGTCCACCTTCGAGCGTTTCGACCCAGCCACCAACACCGTGCGTCTTGTGCCAGGTCGTTACGAACTCCTCTATGGCACCAGCTCTGCAGATGCCAACCTCCAAGCTGTTTCCGTAAAGCGTAAGTAATGATAAACAGTTGGAACAGCTTATTCATATTTTTTGACGATATTTTTTGTTCGTTTTTGAGGGAGTGATGAGAGCATCACTCCCTCTAAGCGAACTAACCAATTATTAATTATAGAGCATAAAAACAGGGCTCATTCCATCTTTTTCCCTGTAATAAAAAGTCTGAGCATAATAATTTTTGTAAAAACGTCACTAAAAAGGAAATTTTAGAGTATCTTTGCATATTAAAAACAGCCTTTTGACTATTTTTTCTGAAATACAAACAAATAAATATGACAATGAGAAAGACTCAAGTATGGATGATTGCCGCCATCCTGATCAGCGGTATCCTCGCAAGTTGTACCAAAAAGAAAGAAACTGTGGTTGTGCCAGAGGAGCAGGTGGAAGTGGTGGTTGATACGCTTAATCCACTGCCTGAATACAAATTTATAGGCAGAAAGAACTATGTTTATGGCATCTTCAAATATCTGTTAGATTCAATCAACCCAGGATACACTAAGGGCGAGCTGTGCATTCCTTTGATAAATGTAGTAAAAGCCGATGCAACGAATTCGAACGACATCAAGGTGTGGGGCGACTATTGGGTGTTCAACTACAAGCTGAAGGGCGACACCTTGAAAACCATTTCTGGTGGAAGTCACCCTGGTTTGATGCATGTGAAACAAGTGGGTGAAACTTTCAGAGTGACCAAGTTTGACCAAGTTGCTGATGGTTCCGATAATACGCCGAGTGCGAAGAAGATTTTTGGAAATCTATACACTGCTTTCCGTCAAATCAATTCCGACGAAAAGGAACGCCAAAGGAAAAGAACCGAAGCCATCCGCTTCTATGTGAAGCAAAACAAGCTCTCCATCAAGTGTTATCAAGACGAAGGATGGGAACCAATAGATCTTTTCTAAAGCCATTGAAAAGATAAGAATGAAGAGAGAAGAATGTAAATTCCTCAAGCAAGGCAATTTACATTCTTCTCTCTTTTTGTCAGTCCTCATCAAGTTAGTTTCCTCGATTTTTACTGCTACGAACATTTATGAGCAAATTGTTTTGAATTGACTGCTATTTGCTTTAACTTTGCAGTATGTATCATCTAAAACGAAAGTAATATGAAACTGGCAGAAGCATTGAGCATCCGCAAGGATTTGCAAAAGAGAATAGAGCAGTTGAAGAGCCGTTTGCTTAACAACGTGAAGGTGCAGGAGGGCGATGAGCCTGCAGAGAAACCTGCCGAACTGATGGCAGAACTGGACAGATGTCTTGTTCAGTTGCAAGAACTGATCTACAAAATCAACGTGACCAACCTGAATACTAAGTATGAGGGACGGACGCTCACTGAGATGATGGCTGAGCGCGATGTGCTGAAGATTCGAATTCAGACGTTGAGGGACGTGTTCCAGAATGCGTCGCAAATGCAGGACCGCTATTCCCGCACGGAAATCAAGATGGTGACGACGGTCGATGTAAAGAAATTGGGTCAGCAGCATGACCAGCTCAGCGCCGAACTTCGGAAACTCGATGTGGCGATTCAAACCGTGAATTTCACAACGGAATTAAATGAAGAATGAAGAATGTAGAATGAAAAATAATGCCATCCGGATGAAATATTCTTCATTCGGAGCGAAGCGACCATTCTTCATTTAAAAAAGGCAGTAGCGGACGATATAGGGTGAACTAAAGAAAATCCGGTTAACTGTGTCGGGACAGCAGTTTTTTCATTTACGGTGCATTGTCCAGCACATCTTTTTCGCATGCACGACGCATAGCGCATTTAGCACTACCATTAGTTGACTATATCCGAAGTGAGGGTGGGAAGCGGGAATAATTTTACGAAAACGATAGCGAAAACGAAGACTTGCCAAACTGATGGCAGTTTTCGTTTTTGTTGTACTTTAACATTTTTTACATTGGACTTTTTCGTCGTTTTTTCGTGTTCTATATGAGTGACAGAAAATCTTTCATTTTCAGCTGAACAATGACCATAGAACAATTTGAACATCATATATGCGTGTTGCGCCCAGTGCTGTTGCGAATAGGAATCAGCTATTTTGGGGATGAGGACGATGCCGAGGATGCCGTACAAGAGGCGATGCTTCGGCTTTGGGTGGTGAGGGACAGGCTGCAACCTCCCTATCAACCCATAGCCATTCGCATTGCTCAACATTGCTACACCGACATGCTGAGACGCAGAAAGCTGGGAACGCTGACGATGGATGGAGCACTGACGAAAGTTGCTGAACCATCGCACAACAGCAATCCGCACACGCAGATGGTGGAGCAGGAGAATGTCGAGTGGCTTTGGCAACGCATGGAGAAAATGCCCGAAGCACAACGACGCATCTTCCAAGCATTCTATGAGGATGGACTTTCAGCCGATGAAATTGCACGCATCGTTGGTATCAAGGTACACAGTGTGAGGACGGTGCTGGCGGCCGTGCGTAAGCAACTCGTCGGTGCTCTGAGAATGAGAAGTAATAATTGAATTAATGAACACTAAAACGGTCTTTTACGATGAAAAAGAACAATGTTGACGAATTGATATTCCGACTGATGTCTGGCGAAACAACGCCCGAAGAGGAGCGACAATTGCAGCAGTTGTTGCGCTCGCAGTCCTCATTGTCATCCGAGGAAAATGCAGTCCTTCAGTTCTTGGATGCAGCCTTTCAGGGACGCCCTCAGGCTATGCGAGAAGCAGATGCAGAATCGATTCTCCCATCTGAGAATGCAGATGAAAAACGAATCGTTAAGCGGAAAGGATGGGGACTCCGTCAAATTGCCGCTGCTGTGCTGCTTCTGCTATGCCTTTCGGGTATCAGTTATGCTGCCATCCGATGGCTTGTGCCAAGGCAGGAGAAGAATTCTTTGGAAGTGGCGAGTCAGACGGAAACGATGGTGCAGATAGAGAATCATGAGAAAGACAGCGTTGTCACTTACAACAACGTGCGACTTGACAGCATTCTTGAGGACGTTGGGGAATACTATCATAGAGTCATTGCAGTGGAGGATAGTGCTACGGCTGCTCTTCGATTCTATTTGAAATGGAACCAGAAAGAACCTTTGTCGGTCTTCATAGAAACAGTGGAGGAACTGGAGAAGGTGAAAATAACGGACAGGAACGACACGCTGTTAGTTGTTTCCATCAATGCTAATGACTGAGCCATGAAAGCAGGATATATCTTTTTGCTTTGTTGCCTGTTCATGCTGGCAGCAAAGGCTCAGCGTGTGTCGCATGATTTCCGCAATGTGTCGCTTGCCAAGGCATTGACAACGCTGGCGGAGGAAACCACGGATTATGACATCACTTTCCTCTATAGCGACATGGAAAATATCATGGTCAATCGCTCGGTTCACAACATGGACGCGCTGGCTGCGGTGAAGACTGTCTGCAAGGGACAAGCTGTAAAGGTGAAGAGGAAAGATAGGTGTGTTTTCGTAACCTTGAAGGAAAAGAGCGAGCCATTTGCGCTTTATGGAAAAGTGTATGACAACAAGACTCGCAATGAAGTGCCAGGCACCTTGGTCGAACTGCTCACGATGGACAGCATCGTAGTGTCTCGCCGTGTGGCTCGGTCGATGATGATTAGCGACAAGGACACCTTCTATCATTCCTACTTCCGCTTCGAGGTTCCCCGTCGCGATGCTTCCTACATCCTTCGTGCCTCCATGCCTTCTTATCGCACATCCACGATGACCGTCAGCATCGGAAAGATTGGTTCGCGTGAGTACAGTCGTGAGTTGCCTCCGCTGCTCATCCGCGACAATTCCATCATGCTGAAGGAAGTGGTGGTGTCGGCATCGAAGGTGATGTTCTACTACAAGGGCGACACCGTGGTCTATAATGCCGATGCGTTCGTCCTGGCAGAAGGCTCCATGCTCGATGCGCTCGTGAAGCAGTTGCCAGGGGTGGAACTCAAGAGCAATGGCGACATCTACCACAATGGCAAGCTCGTGCAGAACCTCTTGCTCAATGGGAAGGATTTCTTCCGCAGCGACAGAAAGGCATTGCTGGAGAATCTGCCCACCTACATGGTGAAGGAGGTGCAGGTGTATAACAAGCGTGGTGAACGGAGTGAGTTTCTCAACACCGACATTCCCAACGATGTGGAATACGTCATGGATGTGAAACTGAAGAAAGAGTACAGCATTGGCTACATTGCCAATGTGGAAGGAGGAACAGGGTTTGCCAAAGACCACGACACGCCTTACTTAGGAAGACTCTTTGCCTTGCGCTTCACCGACCATTCGCGCATCGGCATCTATGCCAATGTCAACAACCTGAACGATGAGCGTCGGCCTGGAGAGTCGGACTCGTGGAAACCGTCGGACTTGAAGGAAGGAACGCTTCGGCAGGAAACTGTTGGCATCACCTACAACGTAGATGCCCGCAACAAGAAATGGGAGATAGGTGGCGACACGCAGTTCTCGCATTCGGTGCTTGACAACGTGCAGACCACGCAGCGTACGAACTTCCTCTCCATGGGCGACACGCATGAACGCATCCTGCAATCGGCTAAGAACAAGAATCTGCAACTGGACACAGGGCATAATTTCAAAATGAAAAGCGATTATTTCACCTTCACTTTCCGTCCTGGTTTCCAATACCACCGTTTCGACAATATCTCTGGCATGGACAATCAGACGCGAGGTGATACGCTCATCAATAGTTTCTCCTCGAAGCGACTGAGCAAGGGATGGGACTGGATGACGGGATTCAAAGCCAACTCCAACATTCGTTTCAGCAAGAATTCTGTCGATAACATTTGGATAGATGTCGTCTTGATGAATCAGAATCGCAAGGAAGATTTGTTCAATCGCTATTCGCTCCTCTATGCCAAAGACAAGGTGCAGGACTATGCCGACCAATACTACAAGAATCATCCCGACCATCACTTGGAGACGGAAGGACGCATCGCCTATTCCACTCGTCTCAATCAGAACCTATGGGGCGAAATCATCTACCAGTTGAAATATAAGTACGACAATCGCAATTCGCATCTCTATCGCCTCGACCGACTGCAAGACTACGAACAGGGAGAACTGGGATGCTTGCCTTCGGTGGCTGAATACGAACTGGGCATCGATTGGAATAACAGCTACGAGAGTCGTTCCGCCAACACCGACCATGTTGCGACATGGGAGATGAACTGGAATAAGCATACGGACAAAGGTAAATGGTGGGCACAGTGTCGCTTCCCTTTCACACTGCGCCATGCCCGACTCGACTATCAGAGAGGTGCAGTTGACACCACGCTGGTTCGCAACACTTTCCTCGTGGGAAGCAACAACACTTTCCTTCAGTGGGATAGTTCCGACCGCAAGTATCGCTTCTATGTGCAGTATTGGCTCGACAATCGTTCGCCCGACTTGATGAACATGGTCAACATCCACGATGACACAGACCCGCTTCATATTAAGGAGGGAAATTCTAAGTTGAAAAATAGTTTTGCACATCGCTATGAATTCTCAGTGGATTATAACCATCACGACCGATGGGGTATCAGCTTTGGCAACGAAGGAGGTGCCACCACCAATGCCATCGCTATGGGCTACACCTATGATGCTGCTACGGGTGTACGCACATATCGGGCTGCTAACGTGAATGGCAACTGGAATATGCTCACGGGCGTAAACTTCAATTTGCGTCTTCCGCATCTGCGTGTGAGAAACATGATTAACTACAACTTTGTGCAGAACGTGGACTTGGTGGGTGTGAAGAAAACTACAGACATGGCTCGCAGTGTGGTTCGGACGAATGGCATCAATGAGGTTTTCAACTTGAGATATTCCTTCGGTCAGCAACAAATCCAAGCAAAGTTCAACGGTAATTGGCGCAGAATGACTTCCGACCGCACAGACTTCACGAATCTTCACGTTCGCGACTTCACCTATAGCTTGTCGGGTGTGTTCAACCTTCCTTGGCAGTTCCAAATATCCACCGACCTCAGTTTGTTCAGTCGTCGTGGCTATGGTTCTTCAGAACTCAATACCGACGACCTCGTGTGGAATGCCCGACTGTCGAAGTCGTTCCTCAAAGGCAATCTCATTGTCATGCTCGATGGCTTCGATATCCTTGGCAATCTGAGCAGCATCAGCTACAGCATCAACGGACAGGGACGCACGGAAATCCGTCGCAATGTCCTTCCGCGATACGCACTGCTCCATGTCCAGTATCGTTTGAACAAGCGACCTAAAAAGAATAATTAAGTTAGTTAGATATATAAATGCAAACTCCCCACTGCATCGTGATGGTGCGGTGGGGAGTGATGCGTGTGTCAGAATTAAAGAGAATTGATTTCTTCGGCGCTTAGCCCTGTATATTTTGCAATCAGTTCCGCGTCCATGCCGTCGGCCTTCATGCGCAAGGCTGTTTTGACGGTATTCTCATGAACAGGATTGTCTTTTTCTTCGGATGAATCTGTTGCAGATTCCCATGCTGACCAGTCTGTTTCAGAGAGGTATTTCTTTACGATTTAGCGAAGCATCGGAATGTCGTTTACAGCCGTATCATAAAGCGTAACAGAAACAACTTTGGCGTAATCGTGAACTAATACATGGCGCATGCCTTGAACAACTTTCCAAGGTATCTCAGGATGTGCTTTCTTGAAGGCATTGGTAAGCATATAGGCAGCTTCGCCCACTATCTCAATATTCTTCATCACTGAATAGTAGGTACGCTTGTCAGCCACAAGCATATCGTTGTCGTATCCTTCAATAAGCATTGTTACATTATCAGAATACTCAACGATGTCTTGTAGTCGTCCTTTATCTCTCGCTCTTTCTCTCATAAATCAATTTCTTATCACGGTTTGCACTTTCAGCTGCATATGGACGAAGTGAACCTTCTTCCACTAAATCGATTTCACGCCCAAGTAGTTCTTTTAAATCCATATACATGCCTCCTAATGTGAAAAGTGTGAAGGGCTTACCAGAGCGGTCGGGAACGATAAGAATATCAACATCACTCTGTGGCGTTTCCTCACCACGGGCGAAAGATCCAAAGAGCCAAGCTTTCAAAACGGGTTGGGTCTTGAAATAATCAGCAATTGTTTGTTGTATAACTTGAGAACTCATTGATTTTTCACTTATATCCTTACGCATGCAAAGATATGAAAAAACTCTATACTTGTATGCAAATGGAGATTTCTTTTTTCATTTTTTCTGCTTCATCATCTTGTCGCTCCACTTTTGCAGGCGCTTGTATTCCTTTTTGGTGATGCGCATGAAGCTGCCGTGCTGTGGACGTGCCACACCGATAATGTTCTGTGGAGAATGGAAGTTGCGCATGAAGCGGTCGGCTTGGCAAATGCGGTAGTTGCGGGGCTTGGAGGAGTATTCGATGTAGGCGATGTGCCAAGTGTCTTCGCCAGCGAGTTGGAAGGCAGAGACACCTTCGCATTTCTTCTTTCCTTCGAAGTTCACGTAGTCGTCTTCCACGGGTTCGCTCCATGGTCCTGTGAGGGATGGAGCAGTGGCAGTGAAGAGTCCTGGTGTGCCTCCTTCCTTCTTAATCATCATGTGCCAGAGGTTGTCGGCTGGTACCCAGTTGATGTCGGCATCGATGGTGGCGTAGCCCCAATCGAAGAGGAGTCGAGGCTGGGTGAGCGTGGTGAAGTCTGCATCAGCGTAGGAATAGTACATGCGGTCGTAGGCTTCTTCGCTACGGTTCCAGAGGGAGAAATAGACGAAGTAACCACCTCGGTGTCCGTCGGGCCACAGGTAGTTTGGGTCCCAAACGGCTTGAGGTGCCCACACGCGGTTGATGGTGCTCCAGTCTTTATACACACTTTCTGCTTCGGGGTTGCTGAAGATGGACGTGCCCTTGCGGAAGTCGAAGGTGCGCGACTGCCAATGGATGAGGTCCTTGCTGGTGAGGAGGTTGATGCCGTAGTTGTCCCATGTCTCCGCTTTGTGCAGTCGGTCGCGAGAACGGTTGCTGGCGTCCATGTCGGTGGTGAGCATGATGAATCCCTTGTTGTTGTGCTTGCGAGCAATGTAAGCATCGCGAGTGCGTCCTTCGATGGTTGCCACTTCGGCATCGCTGAAGATGGAGTCGCCATCGATGAGGTCGTGGAAATGAATGCCATCGGGACTGATGGCGTAGGCTGTCCATGCCACCCCACCGTTCATGTGGCAATAGAGGTAATGGTCACCCTTCTGAAGGTTCTGGGCTCCCAGGGAAATGAAGAATGAAGAGTGAAGAATGAAGAATACAAAATGGAGAAGGCGACAGCCAATGGAGAAAGTTTTTTTCATCTGAAATGAGATTAAACGAAGAAGAGTGAAGAAATCAGAATTGGCAACATTCTTCATTCTTCACTCTTCATTCTTCATTTACATACTTAGTCAATGATAAGGCATTCACCTGTCATGTCGGCTGGCTGTTCGAGTCCCATGATGTGGAGGATGGAAGGAGCCACGTCGGCAAGACGACCGTTCTTCACCTTTGCACTGTTGTTGTTCGTGACATAGATGAAAGGAACAGGGTTGAGGGAGTGTGCCGTGTTTGGAGTGCCGTCAGGGTTGATGGCGTTGTCGGCATTTCCGTGGTCGGCAATGATGATTGCCTCGTAGTCGTTAGCCTTGGCTGTTTCGATGACGTCGTGCACGCACTGGTCGATGGCAACGACAGCCTTGGCGATGGCATTATAAACACCTGTGTGGCCAATCATGTCGCCGTTTGCGAAGTTCACAACGATGAAGTCGTACTGCTGTGTGTTGATGGCAGCGACGAGTTTGTCCTTCACCTCGAATGCGCTCATGTCTGGCTTGAGGTCGTAGGTAGGCACCTTTGGAGAAGCCACGAGGATGCGGTCCTCACCTGCGAATGGAGCCTCGCGACCACCATTGAAGAAGAAGGTGACGTGAGCATATTTCTCTGTCTCGGCTGTGTGCAACTGGCGCTTGCCATTGACAGACAGGTATTCGCCGAGGGTGTTCTCCACGTTCTCCTTAGGGAAGAGGATGTGCACGCCTGTGAAGGATGCGTCGTAAGGAGTCATGCAGTAGTACTGGAGTCCTGGAATGGTCTTCATGCCCTGCTCCTCCATGTCCTTCTGAGTGAGGACGATGGTGAGTTCCTTAGCGCGGTCGTTGCGATAGTTGAAGAAGATGACAACGTCGCCTTCCTTGATGCGTCCATCCACGTTGGAATTCACGATTGGCTCCATGAATTCGTCGGTGTTCTTGTGAGCCTCGGAGTCGGTGTCGTAGCAGCTCTGCACACCTTCCACCATGTCGTTTACCAAGCGTCCCTTGCCCTCAACGAGTTGGTCGTAAGCCACCTTGATACGGTCCCAACGCTTGTCGCGGTCCATGGCATAGAAGCGTCCGATGATGCTGGCAATGTGACCTGTCGATTGGTTGCAGTGGTCTTGCAGTTCCTTGATGAAACCCTTACCGCTCTTTGGGTCGGTGTCGCGTCCGTCCATGAAACAGTGAACGAAAGTGTTCTCGATGCCGTATTCTTTGGCAATGTCAAGGAGTTTGTAGAGATGAATGAGCGAAGAGTGCACGCCACCGCTGGAAGTAAGACCCATGAGGTGGATGCTCTTGTTGTTCTTCTTTGCGTATTCGTATGCGCTCACGATTTCAGGGTTCTTGAGAATGCTACCGTCCTTGCAAGCACGGTTGATTTTCACGAGGTCCTGATAGACGATGCGTCCTGCGCCGATGTTGAGGTGACCCACTTCGGAGTTGCCCATTTGTCCGTCAGGAAGACCTACGTCCTCGCCGCTGGCGTCGAGCTGAGAGTGTGGACTAACTGCATTGAGATAATCAAGATAAGGGGTTGGAGTGCGATAGATGACGTCGCCTTCACCCTTGTTGCCGATTCCCCATCCGTCGAGAATCATGAGTAATGCTTTCTTTGCCATAAAAAGATTTACTTATTTAAAGATTTACTGATTTACGCATTGGAAATTAAAAATTAAAAATGAAAGAATAAAAGAGCCAACGAGTGGCCAATTTCTACTTTTCGCTTTTCATTTTTAATTTTGTTGCAAAGTTACCTCTTTTTCTTGGAATTACCTTGCTTCCTCGTAGATTTCTTTCGTCAGTTTGCGGTCGAGTTTGACGTAATTGCCGATGGGTTCGCCTTTTGCGATGTGGAGATTACGAACGAGTGTGTCGATGTCGGGGTTCTCGATGCCGAGTTCCTTGAGGGTGATAGGCAAGCCGAGAGAGTGCCAGAACTCACGGAGACGAGCAATGCCTTCAGCAATGATTTCCTCATCGGTCTTGCCTTCAGGAGAAACGTGCAGAACACGAAGGGCAAGTTGCTTGGCACGATGAGGATTGATGCGCGAAACGACGGTGAGCCATGCTGGGAACATGACGGCGAGTCCTGCACCGTGGGTGACGCCATAGAGGGCACTGAGTTCGTGCTCCATGAAATGGGAAGCCCAATCCTCCACCACACCTGTGCCACAGATGCCGTTGTGAGCCAACATGCCTGCCCACATGATGTTGGCACGTGCGCCGTAGTCCTGAGGATTAGCCATTACTTTGGGTGCTTCGTCCATGATGGACATGAGCACGCCTTCAGACACGCGGTCGGTGATACCCGTTTCGGCAGTGTTGTTGAAATAGCGCTCAAAGATATGCACCATCATGTCGCAGATACCGCTTGCCGTTTGGTAAGGAGGGAGCGTCATGGTGAGTTCGGGGTTCAAGATGGAGAAGCGAGGGCGCAAGTGCTCAGGACAGCGCAAAGAGAGTTTCTGCATGTTGGAAAGATTCGTGATGACGGAGTTGCCCGAACCTTCACTTCCTGCCGCAGCGATGGTGAGAATCACGCCAACGGGCAATGCTTTCTGAATCTTTGCCTTGCCACAGTAGAAATCCCAAAAGTCGCCGTCGTAGAGTGCGCCACAGGCAATGCCCTTGGCGGTGTCGATGGTGGAACCTCCGCCCACAGGAAGGATGAAATCGAAATGCTCGTTGCGAACCATGTCGATGCCGATGCGCACAAGGTCGTCCTCAGGATTGGGTTTCACGCCGCCGAGTTCACCAAATGGGAGATTCTCTTCGGTGAGGGCTGTGCGAACACGGTCGAGCAATCCACTACGAACCACAGAACCACCACCATAGACGATGAGAACACGAGTTGCACCATTCTCGATGCAGAGTTTACCTACCTGGCTTTCAGTGCCACGTCCAAAGACGAAATTGGTGGGAGTACAAAAAACAAAATTTTCCATATTGTGATTTCGTTAAACGTTAAACTTTAAACGATTTACTTCAAGTTACAAAGTTATCGAAAAAACTGAGAGGAATTGCTATTATTTGGAAAAAAGTATTTAAATTTGTGACCTACCTAACAAATAGACACATTTGAAAAACTTTTAAAAACGATTATTGAAGCTATGAAACTGAAGACTATTCTTATTCAAGTATTATTGTTGACACTGACGATATGCGCACAAGCGCAGAATGTTGATGGAACATTCACTGTAGCGACTATGAACGTGGATGGTTTGCCTGCGAAAATCCTCAATCTTTATCCTATCAACGAGGATGGACCGCAGGGGACAGGAACAACACGCATGAGTGAGTTGATAGCTCAAAAAGGATGGGACTTTTTCAGCGTCTCTGAGGACTTCAACTACAATTCGTCGCTACTTACCTATCTTGGTGACTATAGTTATGGGAAATTCCGCGGAGAAATAAATTTCTTTAACATGATGGGAATGACGAAATTCAACACCGATGGTCTCAATTTGTTTTGGAAGACAGCTAAATGTTCAATGGCAAATGAATCGATAGTACGTTGGGACGAATCGCATGGAAACCTCAGTGACGGTGCAGACGAGAATATCGACAAGGGCTATCGTTACTACATAGTGACCTTCAATCAACCTATCAATGGGCACACCATCGTGCTTGATGTCTATATTCTTCACATGGATGCAGAAACGGGAGAAGCCGATAATGCAGCCAGAGCCAGTCAGTTGACACAGCTTGCCAATGCCATACTCGGTACGAACAATGCACGCCCTGTCATCGTGATGGGTGATACCAATTGTCGTTACACTCGCGATGAACTGAAACGCCTGTTCTTTGATGTGCTCACTGCTGATGGCCGATTCACTGTCAACGACCCATGGGTGGATGTGGAGCGTGGTGGCGTTCAACCGAAATGGGGCGATGGAGCTATCATGACCAGTGCTTACGGTCCGCAGCGAGGCGAGGTGGTGGACAAACTTTTCTACATCAACAATAGCGATGCAGGCTATGTCATTCAAGCCAATAGTTATCTGCACGATACCAGCTTCACATACGCTGACGGCACCCCTATCTCCGACCATTTCCCTATTGTCGTCAATTTCAGTGTGAAAGATGCCCTCCACGTCAACGAACCTCGTTACCTGCGCAATGTAGCTACAGGACGTTTTCTGAACGTTGGTAAGTCTTGGGACACACACGCCACTTTGGAAGAGTGGGGCGCAAAGATTTTGATGAACGAGTTGCCTGATGCCACCTACCGTTTTGGAACTACGCTGGGTAATATGTCGCATAACGGTAATGACCCATACATGGACACAGAGTCCACCTCAGCAGGCACATGGAAAGTGAATGCATCTGGCAATGCTTCGTCATTCACTTATGAGGAGAATGGAACTACATACGCATTGACCGATGAGAAAAATGCCGATGCTGCGGCTACCTGCACGACCTATTTAGGAGCAACCAACCAGCAATGGGAAGTGCTGACTCGAGAGAATTTGCTTGATGAAATGCGATATGCCACACCGCAGGAACCTTACGACGCTACCTTCCTCCTTCCTGCTGCTCGCATAGGTCGTAACGACTGCGAGAATGTGTATTGGTCGGTGGAGAAAACTAATGCCAACTACAACCTGCAGAGTGATTTCGGTTGGGAAACCAGCAACTGCAATGCAGAGTTCTATGCATGGGCTGGCAGCGAGAACTCTGCCTACGACACTTATCAGGAAATCAATGTGCCAAATGGCATCTATACCTTGAAATGCCAAGGCTTTTTCCGTGATGGTAATCACGACACTAACTCTCGCAAAGTGAACGCTGTTCTTTATGCCAACAGTTTCTCCACTCCTTTGTGTTCCATACTCGATGGAGCGCAGAACGAATCTCTTGGAGAAGGTTATCGGAATGCTGCCGGTTGGATTCCTGACAATCAGACGGGAGCTTCGCTTTATTTCACCCGAGGACTGTATCAAGTCACACTCGACAACGTAGAAGTGACCGATGGAAAGTTGCGCATTGGCATCAAGAAGACTACAACCGACGCACTCGAGTCATGGAGCTGTTTCGATAACTTCCAACTCATTTATCAAGGTCGCAACGACTGGTCACTGGGTGATGTGAACATGGATGGATGGGTGAATATCAATGACGTCGTTTCCTTGGTCAACTACATCCTTGGGCAGACCCCGCACCCATTCAACCTTCAAGTTGCCGACACCTCAGCCGACAACACCATCAACATTGCTGATATTGTCAGCCTTGTAAACATCATCCTTCAGTAAACTTAAAAATGAAAAGAACCGACGAACGTTGCAAATCTTCAACGTTCGTCGGTTCTTCTTGATAGTTATCTCACTCGCAGGGAGGGTGGTTTATTTCTTCTTTGTCAACTTGAAGGTGATTGGCAAATTGAAACTTGTTTTGACGGGTTTGCCCGAGACGTTACCAGGAATCCAGCGAGGCATGTTTTTCACGACTCGGTAGCCTTCTTTTGCCATGAGTTTCAGCAGAGCTTCCTCCTTTGCTTTTTGTTCGCTTTCTGGTAGAGCGAGGAATTTTTTCGAGTAAGGTTTGGTGCCCTGTGCTTTGATGCAAGAGATGTCGGAGATGGTGCCATCTTCATTCACGTTGAACTTCATGATGACGCGCCCCTCGAAGTCCAGCAACTCTGCTTCGTTTGGATACTGTATGTTTTTGGATAGGTATTCGAGCAGTCTCTGAGTTCCACCGAAAAATTGGGGTAGTTTCATGTCTAATTCCTTTATCTTTCCCTCCTTTTTCAGTTGCTCAATGCGGTCCATCAGTTTCGAGAAGTTGATGGTAGCAAAGTCCACCTTACCATCGGGACTGATGAGATAGAAGGTTGGAATCCATTCCAAATGGTAATCCATTGCCACTTTCGATTCTTTCCATTTCTTCGTCTCTAAGAACACCATGCCGTGCATGTCTTCCTTTTCCCTATAATCCTTAAAAGTGGTTGAATCCTTGTCGAACGACACATAGAAAGGACTGATGTTGAGCGACTTGCAGTCTTTCTGAATCTTCTGCACGAAGTCGGGTGCCACCTTGCGGCAGTCAGGGCACCAACCCGCATAGAAATAGACAGCCATGTAATTGCCCATCATCTTCTGGTATTGATGCATCCCATATTTACTTCCGTCTTTTCCGTCGAGCGGAATAATCGGAGCAGGGGTACCAGGTTTCAGCAGGTTCTTTTCGTAGATGGAATCGTTGTCTTGAGCCGAGACTCCGATGGCGCAAAGGAGTGCCACGAGGGCAAATAGGATTTTTTTCATAAGTTTTGTAGATGTGTTGATGATAAAAAGCAAGAGATTGATGCCTTTCGGTGGCAAAGTTACCGAAAAAGCTTGTAACTAACAAGTGTTCTCCTTCGATTTCACTGGTGCTCTCCTTCTTTTTTGCAAACCTTCTCCTTCGACTGTACTGAACTTTTCCTTCGATTTTACTGAAACGGCGAGCCCTCAACGTTAACACGGCGAACCTTCGCCATCGCAACGCCGAAGGCTCGCCAAGTCGATGACGAACCTTCGGCAACTAGTTGAATTCAAAGGAGCGGTTCAGTCAATCCCCAAATGCGCTTTTGACAATCCCCTAAATCGGTTCAGTAAATCCCCTAAAGTGTTGCATCAAAAGCATTCCTTTGTTGCTCTGTTCCTATGTAAGCAAATCTATCAAGCTGATACAGTTCAGTTGACATGTCATTCTGAAAGTGAGATGTTAAAACCGATGGCATTCACAGCATCGAGTGCTGCTTGGGTGTTGTGATTTCCCTGCACATAGGCGATGCCTTTGGCGAGATCGACTTCCACCTTTTCCACACCTTCAACACTGCTCAAAGCCTTTTCCACACTTGCCTTGCAGTGGTTGCAAGTCATACCTTTCACCTGATAGGTGATGGTAGAAGGTGCAGCACTTGGTTCTTCGCTCTGTGTTGCTTCTTCGTGATGATGGTGTTCGTGCTCATGATGATGCTCGTGCTCGTGAGTCAGTTCGTGAGAGTGGCGGAAACGAGCCGTGAAAGCGTTGATGAGGAGCACGAGGAAGAGTGCGATGAAAATCCAATCCCATGTGCTGAGGCAATGTCCGCAGTGGGCTGCTTCTACGAATCCACCTGTGACGGCGAACCACTGTTGAGGGAGGAGGTAGTCGATGCCGAGACCGAAGGCGATGGCACCAATCACGATGGAGAGGATGTAGAGGCGAAGTGTGCGACGACCGAATGCCTTGCCGATAACGAGGATGCTGGCACTGTTGACGGCAGGACCTGCCATGAGCAATACGAGTGCGGCACCAGGAGTGAGACCTTTTGCCATGAGCGACACGGCGATAGGGATAGAACCCGTAGCACATACATACATCGGAATTGCAATGGCAAGCACGATGAGCATGTTGAGCAGTTTGTATTCGTGCAGAGCAGCGAGCCATTCGTTAGGGATGGCAACGGTGATGAGGGCTGCGATGAGCAAACCGATGACAAGCCATTTACCCACGTCTTGGAACATCTCCACAAAACCATAGCGCAGTGCACCTACAAATTTGTCCTTCAACGAATGGTAGTGATGCTCGTGTTCGCAACCACATCCGCATTCACATTCGCATCCGCATTCACAGTTATCCTCATCAGAGTGACAACTCCCCTCGCCCTTTGGAGAGGTGTTGGGGGTGAGGCTTTCGTGCTCACATCCACAGTCGCAGTGGTCGTATTCGCCTTTCTTTGCTGCTTCCGCAGAAATCTGCTCGTCATCCTTGGCATAGCGGTTCACTAACCAGCCTCCGAACATGGCAGTGAAAAGGGCTGCGATAGGGCGAACGATGGCGAAAGGCAGACCCATGAGCGAGTAGGTGGCTGCAATGGAATCGACACCCGTTTGAGGAGTGGCAATGAGAAAACTCGTGCAAGCTCCGTGACTGGCACCTTCCTTTCGGAGCGATACGCTGGTTGGAATCACACCACAAGAGCAGAGTGGGAGGGGTATGCCCAAAAGGGCTGCCTTCACCACGCTCTTCATGTTGCGCGGAGCAAGATGACGGGAGTAGATGCTACGAGGTACGAAGGTGTGGAGGATTCCTGCCACGAAGAATCCTAACAAAAGATAAGGTGCCATTTCGGCAACCATCATAATCAATGCGTTCCAATACGCTTCAAGCCATTCAATCATAGTTCCAATATTGTTTGTTTTTGATTTCTGGTGCAAAGGTAGGTGGTTTTTCATGCAACTTGGTTGCAAAAGTTTGTTTTGGTCTTTGTGGTCTCTTTTTTTTGGCTTATTTTTGCAAAATAAACAAATGATAGACAGAGAAGTATAGCTACTTTTTTCAGAAAAATAAGGACTGAGGAACAATGAATAATCACAAAAAAGAATACCTATTATTATTAGACGACCATGGCATTCGTCCCACTGCCAATCGTATTCTTGTGGCTGAGGCTTTGGATAGGGCAGGGCGACCTATGTCGCTCATGGAACTGGAAGACAGGCTGCTGACCTTGGACAAGTCAAGCATATCCCGTTGCCTCACTCTTTTCAAGGAACATCATGTGGTGCATACGTTGGAGGATGGAAGCGATGCTGTGCGCTATGAGTTGTGCCACAGTCATTCCCATCATGAAGATGACGACCAGCACGTGCATTTCTATTGTGAAAAATGCCATCGCACTTTCTGCCTGAACGATACGCCGATTCCTCCAGTGGAATTGCCCGACGACTATGTGGCGCTGTCGGTCAACTACATGGTAAAGGGCATCTGTGCATCCTGCAAGAACAAAACATAAATATAATAAACTCCTAACTATAATGAAACTAATAAACTTTTTACTGACTATTTCTTTGCTGGCGGTGGTGTCGGCAAAGGCACAAATTACGAATGGTGGAAACATCGTTGCAGACGAGGGTGCATGGTGCTGGTTTGCTGACCCGCGTGCCATGCACTATACAAGTACTGACGGAAACATCAATGCTGCTTATATCGGTTACATTGACGTACACGGAGCCATCAAGGCAACGCAGATGGACTTTGTGAACAACAAGCGCGAAGATGTGCTGGTGCGCAGTGTGTTCCAGCCTGACGACCACAATAACCCTACGTTCCTCACTTTGCCCGACAAGCGCATCATGATTTTCTACACGCGCCATACCGACGAGGCGAAGTTCTACTACCGCATTTCCAAGAAACCTGGCGACATTACTAATCTCGGTGACGAGAAGGTAATCAACGTGTCGAACAACACCACTTATCCTTCGCCATTCATACTCAGCGACGACCCCGACCACATCTATCTCTGCTGGCGAGGCATCGGTTGGCACCCGACCATCGGAAAACTCTCCATGCCCGATGCCAACGACAATTGCAACTTCGAGTGGGGACCTTTCCAGATGGTGCAGAGCACAGGTGCACGACCATACGCCAAGTATCAGAGCAACGGCAAGGACAAGATTTATGTGAGCTACACCACCGGTCATCCTGATAACGAATATCCCAACTGGCTCTATTTCAACGTAATTGAAATCAATGCCAAAAAGAATAGCAACGGCACTTATTCTTCCACACCTAAACTCTGCGACTTGAAAGGCACTGTGCTTTCCACCATTGGCAATGGAACATTCAATGTCAACAAAACTGATTCTTACAAGTCGTCCTATCCAAATACGATTATCGATGCTCCTACTAACTATCGCGACTGGGTGTGGCAAATCACGCTTGACGAGAACGAAAACCCTGTAGTGGCGATGGTGCGCATTTCGAACGACAAGAACACGCATCAGTATTACTATGCACATTGGAATGGTTCTACATGGAAATTGACAGACCTTGCAAATGGAGGAGGTTGGTTCCATTCTTCCAATACAGAAAAGTGCTATAGTGGCGGTATGGCTATTGACCCCGACCATGTGGAGGACATCTATCTCTCCATCCCTACGGCTGGCACCCACGGCAATGTCTATGAAATCTGGAAATACACGGTGAACAGTAGCGGTAACATCACCGCAGAGGTGCCTATCACGCAGAACTCCGAGAAGAATAATGTGCGTCCGTTCATCTTGCCAGGTTCCAAGGACAGTCCGCTTCGTCTTTGCTGGATGAATGGCGATTACTACTATTGGATTGTATGTCAGAACTATCCAAAGGGTTATCCAACTTCCATTCGCACCTCTTACGCATTCCCTGCCGACGCCGCTGCACAGACAAATGCCATTGCTTCCACCGCAGAAAGTACCAATTTCGCTTCCACATCAACAACAAAAACACTCTCCGTAGGGAGCAAGACAGGAGCAACGGCATGGACCATCATCGCAAATTGGTCCATTGATGCTAACAACTATTCTGGTACGCTGCTCAAGATGGGAAATCTCACTTACGGACTCGATGCAAAGAGTGAAAAGCCTTATGCAAAGGTGGGTAATACAACATTCTCCAGCCAAAATAAACTGGGTACTTCCGACGACCACAAATATAATAGTTCGGGAACGGATGGAAAGACCTACAAAACCATACTTGCTGACTACTTCACTGCTTTCACTTACGATGGCACCACCCTCACCATCTACCGCAATGGTTGGATTGACCAGAAGATTGAAGTGGCTGGACTCAGTCTGCAAGATGCAAAAATCGGCGGTTTCATCGGAAGTTTGAACGCTTGCGAAGTCTATGCAGAATGCCTCTCGCAGGGAGCTGTTCGCACTGCTCAAGACATTTTATACTTGAACAAAGACTCATGGGTGTTGAATCGAATAGCATTGCCAACGGTCACTTGGTCCGACTTGGTTCTTCCAACGAAGATGGGCGAAGCTACCATCACTTGGGAATCCAGTCACGAACCAGTGCTCAGTGCAACAGGTGTGGTGAACCAGTCGAAAGTGACAAAGGCAGATGGACGCGAAGTCACCTTGACCGCCACCGTGGGCAATCAGAAGAAATACTTCAAGGTGCGCGTCATGCCACGCGACTTGCCAAAGAACTTGCTTTATTCGAAGGACAACATCGACATGACGAGGAACACCCCTTCTGGCTTCTCCACCAACACTACTGTCACGGCTCCTTCAGAAATGCTAGACAATCTCCGCAGCTACACATTCCTCCTAAAAATCAATGCCACGGCATTTGGCAACAATCCTCGATTCTACGACTTCGGTTCAGGTTCAGGCAACAGCATTTTCTTGCGTGCAGAACCGCTGTCGGTGGGATTCAAATACAATGGTGGCACCACCACTTTGATGAACTCCTCGACCACTCTAAAAACAGGCAAGGAATACTGCTTGGCAGTGACTTACAGTGCCGCCACCAAGACCACGACGCTTTACATTGGTGGCGAGGTCGATTTGCGAGGTGCCGACATTGCTTACGAAGCTTATCAACTCTATCAAGTGGCAAAGGACAGTCGCAACTACATCGGTCGTACGCAGTGGTGGGATGGTGCTTACGCTAATGACAATGTGGATTATCAAGGCATGATGGATGGCTTCCGCCTCTACAACACTTGTCTCTCTCGTCAGGAAATCTGTGAGTTGCAAGGACTGGATTATTCGCAAACGCAAGCTCCTGCCCAGCTTCAGAATCCCAACTTCGAGGCTTCCTACACTAAGATGAGCAACTCTGGTGTAAAATCTGACCGTGCCATCTATCAGCCTCAAGGATGGAGCATCGACTATTCGAACCGCGATGAAAATGACCTCACCGCACTCAAGAATGGTGACTTCTACTATAGCAATTTCTTTGCGTCGTTGGCTAAGCCCGCTAACGGTGGAAAGCAAACTTATTGGATTCGTCAGAACTGGGGCACATCTACCATCACTCTCCATCAGACCATCTGCCTCCCTGCTGGCAAGTATCGCCTCACAGCCGACGTATGGAAATCGGGTTTGGGTGGCGACATCAGCGTCAACGTGGTTGGTGAGTCGGGCACCTTGGCTTCGAGTCCTTCTCTCGAAAACAAGACAGCTTGGCAGAAAGTGGATTTCACCTTCGATACCGATGGCACCAACATTACCGTCAATCTCTCTGCCATTCACAAAACGAATGGCAACTCGGAAATCATTGGTTTCGACAACATCTCCATCACACCAACAGAAGAAGATGGCTTCCTCTTGGGCGATACTAACTGCGATGGCGTTGTCGATATTTCCGATGTTGTCCTTGCCGTCAATCACCTCCTCGGCAGTGGTGCCGTGAAGAGCGAAACCAACACCGACACCAACCAAGACGAATCCATCGACATCTCCGACATCGTTGCCATCGTGAACATCATCTTGGGCATGTGATGATAAATAAAGAATGAGTCAACAAATGAACACAAATGTGAGAATAATATATTTGAGCTAATTTGTGTTCATTTGTTGACTCATTCTTCACTTCCCCTTAGTCTCTCCCCCTTGGGGGAGTTGGAGGGGGCTAAAGAGCCACTTTGCCGATACCTTCCATTTCGAGTGCTACTTGCACGCCTAACGCACGAAATGCTCTCATCATGGAAGCAAGGGTGATACTCTTTCCACTCTCGATGCGAGAAACCTGTGATTTTTGCACTCCCATTCGCTCGCCGAGTTCTGCTTGGGTCAATTCTTGTGCCTCTCTTGCTTGCCTGATAGCTTCTCCAACATGATAAGCACGAAGTTCTTCATCAAGCATTCGTTCGTATTCGTCTCTCTCGGGTGTTCCGACAGGACCTAACACTTGGTCTTTTGCTTCTTGTAAGGTTGTTATTTCCATATTTTCTGCTATTTAGAGTTAAAATACTTCTTTCGTAACTGCTCAGCCTTCTGTATTTCCTTGGCAGGGACTTTCCATGTCTTCTTCACAAATCCATGAGTGGCAACCACCATTCTCTGCTCCTGTTCGTCCCAAAAAGCCAAAAGGCGGTATTGCATCCCGTTGTATAGAGTTCGGAACTCCCAAAGGTCAGAATTACCTTCTAACTTCTTGAACAATTCACTACTGACAAACCCTCTTGAAACCTTGTCGGCGTTGTAGAATATCTTCTTTTGAGCTGACAAAGGGAGAGTTCTAATAAACTCCATCGCCTCTTTCAAATAGACTATTTGGAATTGATTTACTTGTGCCATATCATTTAATTGTTTGTGCAAATATACGAATAGTTACGCAAATGCGCAACTCCAAGAAGGTTTTTTTTCTTTGAATCGTTTTCCCCTCATTTTGATATTTGCATTAACGTGAATTCGAAGAAGCTTTATTAAGGTTATGATTCATCCTTGAGTCTTAACAATCCATTGACGGAAGAAGGGGTCTTCCACTTCGTAGCTTGTGGTCTTGATGACATAGCCTTGTTTCATGAGTCGCTTGATGGAACTGAAAATGGTGCTGCTGGCTAAGCCTCTGTTCGACATGAGGCTATGGTTAGGATGCAAGCAGAGTTCTTGCATGATTCTACGGTCGGTTTTATTGAAGTTCATCCACAAACGCTCGAAGTCGAGGTCGTGCATACGCACCAATACCTCTATTGATTTCGTGACGACGTTGTCAATGGTGTTTTCATAGTACATGAGGTTCCACACTTGTGAGGCAAGTTGCTGGGTGTAATAAGGATGGCAGAGCGTGAATTGCAAGATTTCTTCCGCAATTCTTCCGCTATCATCTGTTTTCGGCAATCGCTCGATGATATATTGGTAGAAATCATCTTTCGGAATCTTGTTGAGGCGCATCAGTTGTCCAAAATGATAGAAAGGTGATTTCTTCTTTTCGAAAATCTCTTCCATCATGGACTCTTGACTGCCCAAAATGACATAGTTGATATTCTTTTGGGTTTGCATGATGGAGCGCAACTGACGGTCGAATCCCTTGCGAATGGAAATCACTTCCTGAAACTCGTCGAGGACGACGATGAGCTTTTTCTCTGGCTTCGACACTGAGTCGAGCAACTGCATCACGTCCTCCACAACCACAGAAGCATCAGTCACCGAAGGCATAAAGCTCACCTCCATCTGGTCGGTCATGGGAGTCGTTGTGATGGTTGGAACAATCCTGAAATGCGACATATAGTGTTTCACCTTTTCCCATGGGTACAACTTGAAAAGCTGTTTGAGAAGTCGGGAAGCAAAGTCGGTTTCGCTCACCACACTTTGCAAGTTCAGAACGATGCTCGGGCGATTCACTTTCGAAATGGCACATTGCACCAAACTCGACTTTCCAAATCGACGAGGACTGATGAGGATGATGTGGTTGTCGCTATTGAGCATACGTTCAATCTGGAGTAACTCTTCGCGTCTGTCAGTGAAGAAGTCACCATCTACAATTGAGCCAAATTTGAAGGGATTATTCATATTTCGATATTTTTCGTTGCGAAATTTTTCGCAAAGATATAAAACATATTTCAACTATCAAAGAATCAGAGAGAAAAGATAGGTAAAACAGGGACATAGGGATGAAGGGACATAGGGATAAGATGCCTTTTAGATTGTAGCAAGAAAGTTGTTTTTATGGAAAAAAGTAGGTTTTGTTGTGTAAAAGGTGTACCTTTGTGTCCATTTTTGAAAATGTTGACAAAAATAGAAGAATGAATATGAAATATACCATAGTCTTCGTCCTGCTGTTCATCGTTGCAATAAATGGACTGGCACAAGATAAATCTTGTCGGACTGATGAACTGCGTGACATGACATTAAGGAAAGTCTCGGTCGCTTCTCCATCCAGATTGTCTGAGCGTGCCTTCGTCAAGGACGATGACACTTCATTTTACGATTTCTGTGAAGCAAATGCTGACGGGATGATGCTATATTATAATTTTGTGGAGCAGGATTATTGCGAATTGGTGGCGGGACCCGAAAAATATACGGGAGTGGTTCGGATTCCTGCAAGAGTTGGGGTACGGCAGACACCTGTGGTTGGTGTGGGCAGCATGGCTTTCTATTATTGCGATGGATTGACTGAAGTATATCTCCCAAATACGATGTTGTATTTGGAATCTGCTTCGTTTTATGGTAACGAGGATTTGCAGAAAGTGGTGCTCAACGAGAACCTGATTGCTATTGGTTGGAATGCATTTGAGGGTTGCAGGACATTGTCTTCCATCAATATTCCTCAGTCGCTGGAGTATATAGGATATGAGGCATTTTATAATTGTCCCAAAATGGTCACTCCTCTCTACAATGACAAGTATTTCTTCTATTATCCAATGCTGAACTACGAGTCCGAGGGCAAAACGTACGTGATTCCAGAGGGCATAGAGGTAATCAATGAGGGTGCCTTTATTTTCACTTACTTGCAAGAAGTGGTGATTCCCAATTCAGTGAAGGTCATTTCTGACTATGCATTCGATGGCAGCTTTGTTCAAAGGGTGATTATTCCAAATTCAGTAGATAGCATCGGATATCATGCATTTAGTCAGACGAGATTAGATGAGGTGGTTGTTCCTGCTTCAGTAAAGTCTTTCGGTGAAGGGATGTTCTGCGAAGTTTTTTGGCTGAAGAAGGCTGTCTTGGAGAATCCTTTAGACTCGATTCCTTTCGCAACGTTTGCCAACTGCTCTATGCTGGAGGAGGTGTCGTATCCGACAACTGTGCATAAACTGGGTGACCATTCATTTCATGGCTGTTCATCACTCACTCATTTACCCGACCTTTCCAACATAGACAGTCTGGGAGTTCATGTGTTCGATGGATGCCGTGCCTTGGAGTCGGTTTCACTTCCTGCTTCCATTACCTATATCCCAAACAATGCTTTTAGTATGTGTGAGAGTCTCAAGGAAGTCGATTTGCCAGAAAGTATCGAAAGCATCGGTAATATGGCTTTCTATCAAGATACTTCCTTGGAAAGCATCATCATACCAAAATCGGTTAAGACGATTGGTAATCAGGCGTTTATTTTTTGCAAGAAACTGAAAAAAATAAATTTATCCGAAGGGTTGGTTTCCATTGGTGAGGATGCTTTTTCTCAGTTGGAACAGTTGGAGACTGTCTCTTTGCCGGAAAGCATAGAGAGTATTGGCAGAGGAGCTTTTGCTTACGGGTACAAGCTGAAGGATGTATATGTGAAGTGGCAAGAACCACTGTTGCTGCAAAATGACATTTTCGATAGCTACCAACATGTATTGGGAATGACCCTGCATGTGCCTGCTGGAACTGCTGAACGCTATGCGTCAGCTCCTTATTGGTCGAATTTCAAAAACATCGTAGAGGATGCCAACGCCATCAACGCTGTTGAAGATGATGGGTGTTTTTCACATGGTTCTCGCCTAGTAAAGATGCTTGTAGATGGCAAAATCCTCATTGTCAGCAAGTCGTTGGGAAGCATATTGACGGATGGAAGGCTTAGAATTTACTAACGCTCCCCTTTAATTCTACTGAACCTTCAGCTCGGCAAAAGCCAATTTTTTCTTTGATTATTCCGATTCTTTCCTTTGATTGAACTGAACTTTTCCTTTGATTTTACTGAAATGCCGAGCCCTCAACGTTAACACGGCGAACCTTCGCCATCGCAACGCCGAAGGCTCGCCACGTCGATGACGAACCTTCGGCAACTAGTTGAATTCAAAGGAGCGGTTCAGTCAGTCCCCAAATGTGCTTCTGAAAATCCCATAAAACGATTCAGTAAATCCACAAAAGCCTTGCATCAGCAGGCTACTGCCAGCGCTTCAACATGGGATAGTACTTCAGCAACTCCTTCTTGTATTCCTTTCGTGTTAGGTGCTGCCCTGTATTCTTGTTAAACTCATCCACGAACTGAGCACAGAACTCTGCCATTTCCTCCATCGTGAAGTTGCCCGTGAAGGCACCGTCCTTGAAGCAATAGATGCAATAATCGTGGTTCTTACTTCCGTCAGCATTGGTGCCGAGAATCTCGTCTGTCAGTGGCATTCCGCAACTTTGACAGAACTGCATTTCCTTGTTTTTGTTGTCTTCCATAAATGAATGAGAGTTTATTGTTATTTCTTTTTCTTTGGCAATTCCTTGCAGGTTGCGCGTACAAGTTCTGAGAGATAGGCATGGTCATCCACATCGGCGATGTAGAAATAGTCCTTCGCTCCATCGTAAGGTTTCCGCAGCTCCAACGTTCGGAGCAGTTGTCGCCCTGACTCCGTTGGCTTTACGTAGAAGTGGTCATCGCAAATGAGTCCGAAGATGATGCCGTTGCAGTAGATGCCATAGTCTCCGAACATCTTCCGTGTCGTAATCTCTCCGGCTCCGCTGCATTGGTCGGCTATGTACTGCACAAAGTCTGAATTGCTTGCCATAGAAATATCTGATTTGTTTTCTGTTGCAAAGTTAGAAAAAGTTTAAGAGAAAGTGTCTTTTCAAGCACAAAAAAACCGCAGCGTCCTGAGGATGCTGCGGTTCAGTTTTTTCGGCTGTTGGTAAGTGTGATTACTTACGAAGACCGAGAGCCTTGACGATGGCACGGTAGCGCTCGATGTCCTTGTTCTTGAGATAAGTGAGGAGGCGGCGGCGCTGACCTACGAGATGTACAAGAGCTCTGTTAGTGCTATAATCTTTGTGATTGGCCTTCATGTGTTCGGTCAAACGGCTAATACGGTATGAAAACAATGCAATCTGGCTTTCGCATGAGCCAGTATCAGTGTTAGACTTTCCGTACTTGCTAAAGATTTCTTGCTTCTTAGCTGAATCTAAGTACATAATGTGATATATAAATTAATGATTAAAAAAATAGTGCTCAGCACCCTTGGGGCGAAAAGCGGATGCAAAGGTACGTCAAATTTTTGAATTGACAATCTTTTTGCTTGGTTTTTTTCATCGCAAATACTTATTTTACGCTCAGAATGAATGAAATACGTAAATTAGTTGCGTTTTTGTCGAGAAAAACCGTTTTTTTGTAGTACCTTTGCACTCGAAATCGATTTTATTTAAGGTAAAAATGCAAGAGATTAGAAACATTGCAATTATTGCACACGTTGACCACGGAAAAACCACCTTGGTCGATAAGATGCTAATGGCTGGTCATTTGTTCAGAGAGAACCAGCAGACAGGAGATTTGATTCTGGATAACAATGAGCTCGAGCGCGAGCGTGGTATAACAATTCTTTCCAAGAACGTTAGTATTAATTATAAAGGAGTGAAAATCAACGTGATTGACACTCCAGGACACAGCGACTTCGGTGGCGAGGTGGAGCGCGTGCTCAACATGGCAGACGGTTGCATCTTGCTCGTGGATGCCTTTGAGGGTCCTATGCCTCAGACTCGTTTTGTGCTGCAAAAGGCACTCGAGATTGGACTGAAGCCTGTGGTCGTTGTGAACAAGGTCGATAAGCCAAACTGCCGTCCTGAGGAGGTTTATGAAATGGTGTTCGACTTGATGTTCAACCTCAATGCAACGGAGGATCAGTTGGACTTCCCAGTGGTGTATGGCTCGGCTAAGCAAGGTTGGATGAGTGAGGATTGGAACAAACCTACTGACAACATCGATTACTTGATGGATGTGATTCTGAAAACGATTCCTGCTCCAAAGCAGTTGGATGGAACGGCTCAGATGCTGATCACATCGCTTGATTATAGTACTTACACGGGACGTATCGCTGTGGGACGTGTGCATCGTGGCACGCTCAAGAGCGGTATGAACGTGACGATTTGCCATCGCGATGGCAGTCAGGAAAAGACCAAGATTAAGGAACTGCACACGTTCGAGGGTATGGGACACCGTGCCACGACAGAAGTGAGCAGCGGAGATATTTGTGCTGTGATTGGTTTGACCAATTTCGAGATAGGTGACACGATTTGCGACTTCGAGGAGCCTGAGGCACTTCCAACCATCAGTATCGACGAACCAACCATGTCGATGCTTTTCACCATCAACAATTCTCCTTTCTTCGGCAAGGAAGGCAAGTTTTGCACGAGCCGTCACATCGGCGACCGTTTGGCACGCGAATTGGAGAAGAACCTTGCCCTGCGCGTGGAGCAGAAAGAAGGCAGCACCGATAGTTGGATTGTGAGTGGACGTGGTGTGCTTCATCTATCCGTTTTGGTGGAAACCATGCGTCGTGAGGGCTATGAGTTGCAGGTGGGTCAGCCACAGGTGATTTATAAAGAAATCAAGGGTCAGAAATGTGAGCCAATCGAGGAACTTACCATCAATGTGCCTGAGGAGTTCTCTTCGAAAATGATTGATATGATTACCCGTCGCAAGGGTGAGATGGTGTCGATGGAAGCACAGGGCGACCGCGTGAACATCGAATTCGAGATTCCTTCGCGCGGAATCATCGGTTTGCGTACCAACGTGCTCACAGCCAGCCAAGGCGAGGCTATCATGGCACATAGATATAAGAATTACCAACCTTACAAGGGTGATATGCAGCGCCGCACCAATGGTTCCATGATTTCGATGGACACGGGTACAGCTGTTGCCTTCGCCATCGACCACTTGCAGGACCGAGGCAAGTTCTTCATCTTTCCTCAGGACAAGGTGTATGCAGGTCAGGTGGTAGGCGAGCATGTGCATGAGAACGACCTGGTCATCAATGTGACAAAGACCAAGCAGTTGACCAACGTGCGTGCATCGGGTACGGATGAAAAGGCTCGCATCATTCCTCCTATCGTTCTCTCACTCGAAGAGGCGTTGGAATATATCAAGGAGGATGAATACGTGGAGGTGACTCCAAAAAGTATGCGCATCCGCAAGATTATTCTCGACCATCTGGAGCGTAAACGCAGTAACAGAGAATGATTTTTTTGCATCGAAGCGTGTGAAATAATCTTGATTCTAAGAAGATTTGGTCAGAAAACATGTTTTCGGTGCAGAAAAATGAAAACTGAAAGAAGGTAAGATTGCGAAGTCGATGTTGCAAAGGGGCACCCAAATGTTAATTTTAAAGCGATTTTTGCACACAAATTCCTAAATGTGTGCAAAAAATATGCTTTTTTATGAAAAACTTTGTGCTCGTTGTTGGAAAATTATTACCTTTGCACTCGAATTGCGAGCGGAAGGATGAATTATGTACGAAAATGGAGCCGAGGAAATTCTTGATACTCGCGAACCTTTAAAATAGTTTTAGAGATTTATTAGTGATAGAAAAATATAAATTATTAACACAACAAAAAATTAAGATTATGTCTGAAATTGAATCAAAAGTAAAGTCTATCATCGTTGATAAACTGGGTGTTGACGAGGCTGAAGTTAAGCCAGAAGCAAGTTTCACTAACGATCTTGGCGCTGACTCTCTTGATACAGTAGAACTCATTATGGAATTTGAGAAGTCTTTCGGTATTAGCATTCCAGATGACGAAGCTGAGAAGATTTCTACAGTAGGTGATGCTATCTCTTATATCGAAGAGCACGCTAAATAAAAAGGAATAGCAAATTGCGAATTACGAATTGCGAATGACGGGCGGAGATGAGAAGCATGTGTGAACATGGCTTTAGGCTCGTATGGCGTTGTTCGTAATTCGTAATTTTGCGTTAAAAAAGTACGACAAGAAAAGACATATATGGAATTAAAAAGAGTTGTTGTAACAGGACTCGGCGGCGTTACTCCACTTGGTCTCACAGCTGAAGAGACATGGGAAAACGTGAAGAAGGGTGTTAGCGGCGCAGGCCCTATTACTCATTTCGACGCATCACAGTTCAAAACTCAGTTTGCATGCGAGGTGAAGGGATTCGATCCAGCCAACTATGTTGACCGCAAAGAAGCTCGCAAGATGGATCTCTACACCCAGTATGCCTTGGCTGCTGCTAAGATGGCAGTGGCTGACTCGGGCATGAATCTCGAGACTGTTGATAAGAACGAGATTGGTGTTGTGCTTGGCGTGGGTATTGGTGGTATTCACACGTTTGAGGAAGAAGCTGGCAATTATGCCATTAATGGAGCTACCCTCGGTCCTAAGTACAATCCGTTCTTTATTCCAAAGATGATTGCCGATATTGCATCGGGACAGATTTCTATTGAATACGGATTCCACGGACCAAACTACACAACAACCTCTGCTTGTGCATCTTCCACTAATGCTATTGCTGATGCTTTCAACTTGATTCGCTTGGGCAAGGCAAACGCTATTCTCACGGGTGGTTCAGAGGCAGCTGTCTTCCCATCGGGCGTAGGTGGTTTCAATGCCATGAAGGCACTTTCCACTCGCAACGATTCTCCAGAGACTGCTAGCCGTCCAATGAGTGCAAGCCGCGATGGTTTCGTTATTGGCGAAGGTGCTGTGGTTTTGATTCTTGAAGAACTTGAGCACGCTTTGGCACGTGGTGCAAAGATTTATGCAGAAGTGGCTGGTTGTGGCCAGTCGGCTGACGCATACCACATCACAGCCACTCATCCAGAAGGTCTTGGTGCAAAGCTTGTGATGGAGCGCGCTCTCAAGGATGCTGAGATGAAGCCAGAGGATATTGATTACATCAACCTTCATGGTACTTCCACTCATGTGGGCGACATCAGCGAGGCTAAGGCAATCAAGGATGTGTTCGGCGACTATGCATATAAGCTCAATATCAGCTCGACCAAGTCGATGACAGGCCACATGCTTGGTGCTGCCGGAGCAGTTGAGGCTATGATTAGTGTGCTTTCTGTGAAGAACAACATCGTTCCTCCAACGATTAACCACGACCCTGAAGACAAGGACCCTGAGATTGACTACAATCTCAACTTCACTTTCAATCAGGCACAGGAGCGTGAGGTGCGTGCTGCTCTCAGCAACACCTTTGGTTTTGGTGGACACAATGCTTGCGCTATCTTCAAGAAATACAATTAAAGATTATTGTTTTGAAATGGGAATGGGCATGCCCATCCAACACTACTTTAATTCGTAAAAGTGTTTCAAAATCTAATAGACTCATTTAGGCTCCTCTTCCAAAAGGAAAAGGAGCCTTTTTTGCAACTCCGAAACATTCTGGGTTTTCTGCCACGCGACATCAGGCTCTATCAGACTGCTTTGATGCACAAGTCGCTCACTCTCCGTGAGAAGGGCGAGAAGCACATCAACAACGAACGTCTGGAATACTTGGGCGATGCCGTGCTGAGTGCTGTTGTTGCCGATATTCTCTATCAGCGCTACCCAAACAAGCAAGAAGGTTTCCTAACGACTCTTCGCAGCAAACTTGTTCGTCGCGACACGCTCAACAAGCTTGCTGTGCAGATGGGGCTCGACAAGTTGGTGCTCTATAGCGGACGCGCTACTTCGGCTCATAACAGCTACATGAATGGAAATGCTTTCGAAGCTTTTTTTGGTGCGATTTATCTCGATAGGGGATATGAATACTGTATGAGTTTTGCCCGTGATGTGATTTTCAAAAAATACATCAACATCGAGGAGGTTTCCAAAACGGAGGAAAACTACAAGAGCAAGCTCATTGAATGGTGCCAGAAATACCAGTTTGAATTTAAATTCGACATCGTTTCACAGAAGATTCTGCAAGATCGCAACACGCCAAAGTTTGTTTCGAGAGTGACAATCGAAGGCGTGTACTGCGGAACTGGTGATGGCTATTCCAAGAAGGAAAGTCATCAGAAAGCAGCTCAGCAGGCGTACAAGCATATCCGTCGTAATGCGGCATTTGTGAATACGCTTATTGATGCGCGTTCGAAGCGTGCCGAAGTTCAGAATCAGAAAGAGAATTAACAAAGGTATTCTGCAAATGTGAATATTTGTCTGAATATGGGATTGGAATGATAAACTATCTTAAACAATTTTGCTTGTGATGGTTTTTTATTTACATTTGCATCTTAAATAGCTATTATATGGACGTTAGAACCAAATTCGTCAATAAAGTATATTTTAGACCACGCATGAAAGCGTTGGAGAAGTATGCCACGAATGCTGAAGAAATTCAGATGGACGTGTTGAAGCAACTGGTCTCCAAAGCTGCTGATACGGAGTGGGGCAAGAAATATGGTTTTGCCAACATACGTGGTTATGAGGATTTTGCGGCCAATCAGGACCTCAACACCTACGAGGAACTGAAAAGTTATATCCATCGCATGCGTGAAGGAGCATCGGATGTGCTTTGGCCAGGACAGGTGCGCTTTTTTGCCAAGTCTTCTGGAACGACCAACGACAAGAGCAAGTTCATTCCTGTCAGTGTGGATGGTCTTAAGAAGATTCACTATCAGGGTGCTCGCGATGCCATTGCCTGCTATTTGGAGCAAAACCCTGGCTCGCGCATTTTCAAGGGAAAGAGTCTGATTCTCGGTGGTAGCCACTCTCCGAATCTCAATACGCCTAATTCCATCGTGGGCGACCTCAGTGCTATTCTCATTGAGAATGTGCCTAAGCCCGTGAACCTCAGTCGAATTCCTTCGAAAGAAATCGCTTTGTTGTCTGATTTCGAGGAAAAGCGTGACCGCATTGCACGCGTGGCTATGAACGAGAATGTCACCAACTTGAGTGGTGTGCCATCGTGGATGCTCTCGGTGCTCGACCGCATGCTGGAGATTACGGGTAAGAAGACCGTCGATGAAGTGTGGCCAAATCTGGAAGTGTTCTACCACGGTGGTGTGGCATTCACTCCTTATCGTGAACAATACAAGAGGATTATCAAGAATCCGAACATGCACTATGAGGAGACTTATAATGCTTCGGAAGGTTTCTTCGGCATTCAGAACGACCTCAAAGACCCAAATCTCTTGCTGATGATTGACTATGGCGTGTTCTATGAATTCATTCCAATGGATGAATTTGGAAAGCAGGATCCTCGCGTCGTTCCTCTTTGGGATGTGGAAGTGGGTGTCAACTATGCCATGGTCATCAGTACCAATTGTGGGTTGTGGCGTTACATCATAGGTGACACTGTGAAGTTCTTGCAGAAGAATCCTTACAAGTTTGTCATCACAGGTCGTACCAAGCATTTCATCAATGCTTTCGGTGAGGAACTGATTGTCGATAATGCGGAGAAGGGACTCGAACAGGCGTGCATCGCTACAGGTGCTCAAGTGAAGGAATACACCGCTGCTCCAATTTTCATGGATGAGTTGGCAAAGTGTCGTCATCAATGGGTGGTGGAGTTCGCAAAACGTCCCGATTCTGTCGATGAATTCGCCCAAATTCTCGATCGTTCCCTCCAATCCATCAACTCCGACTACGAGGCAAAGCGCCACAAGAATATCACGTTGCAACCGCTCGAAATCATCGAGGCTCGCACGGGCTTATTCGAGGACTGGCTCAGAAGCAAGGGCAAGTTGGGTGGTCAGAACAAAGTGCCTCGACTGAGCAACAGCCGTGAATATATCGAGGATTTGTTGAAGATGAATTAAACATAAAAGGGAAGAGAGTGGCAGCTCTTCCCTCTGCTAATTTTTAGATGGCATGAATCAAGTCCGACAGAAGTTTTCGATTCGACAGATGCTTCAGTCTGTGACCAAGGCGATGCGCTCACTCCACGCTTTGGTGCTTCTGTTCGTTGCTATTTTGATTCTTGTAGCATGTGCCAATATCGGTTCACCCGATGGTGGACCATACGATGAAACGCCACCCAAGATTGTTCGCACTTCTCCGAAATTCGCTGCTACGAATACCGATGCGAACAAAGTGATTCTGGAGTTTGACGAGAATATCAAACTCGAGAATCCTAACGAGAAGGTAGTTGTGTCTCCTCCTCAACTCAATCAACCCGAAATCAATTCTTCTGGTAAGCGAATCACTGTGACATTGTTGGATTCAATGATGCCAAATACGACTTATACCATTGACTTTGCTGATGCCATAGAGGATAACAACGAAGGGAACCCGATGGGCGACTATGCTTTTACCTTCTCAACTGGCGAATCCATCGATACTTTTCAGGTTTCGGGCTATGTGTTGAATGCTGAAGATTTGGAACCTATCAAGGGCATTGTGGTAGGTCTATATTATTTGGAAGCCGATTCAGCGATGAGTGATGAAGATGCCGACAAGACCTTGCCAGATAGCATTTTCCGCACATCTCCTTTTGAACGTATTTCCCGAACAGATAGTCGCGGACATTTTGTTATCAAAGGTCTCAACAAGAATACTCGCTATCGTGTGTTCGCCTTGAAAGATGTGGACTTCGACTATCGTTTCAGTCAGAAAGCGGAAATGCTTGCTTTCTCGCATCGTGTTGTGCAGTCGTCGAGTCGTCCAGATACTCGTTACGATACGCTGTGGCACGACTCCATCCATTTCTTGAAAGTCGATACGATTCCTTACACACATTTCTATCCCGACGACATCATGTTGCTCGCTTTCCAAGAAGCTGGGCAAGACCGTGCTTTCCTCAAAAGTGAGCGTCCTCAGTTGGAGAAATTCACTCTTTTCTTTACGGCTCCCGATGATTCTTTGCCTCAGATTGAAGGGTTGGGCTTCAATGCAGACAGTGCTTTCGTCATCGACAAGTCGCCGAAGAACGATACCATCACTTATTGGATTCGTGATTCGCTCGTTTACAATAACGACACGCTTTCCTTTGTGATGACTTACAACGCCACAGATACGCTCGGAGTACTCACTCAAAGATTTGATACGGTGAATGTGTTCTCGAAAGTGACTTACGAGAAGATTCAGAAGCGCAAAGCGGACGAATACGAGGAATATCGCAAGGAATACATCAAGGAATATAAGAAGGAGAAGCGGAAAAAGCATCGTGAGGAAGACAAGGACGAAAAGAAAAAGGACGAGGAGGAAGATTCCGAGCTTTCTGAATTCTCAGAGTCCTCTGAAGCCTCCGACATCTCCGATGACTCAAAATCCAAGAAAAAGAAGAAGAAAAAGAAGGAATCAGATGAGGATATTGAGGTTCCGCCTATGCCAGAGAAGTTCCTTGAAATCAAGAGCATAAAAACATCCTTGAATCCGGACCAGAATGTGGAACTATCGTTCGAAGTGCCAATTGACACCTTCTATCGTTCCATGTTCCATTTCTCCGAAATCATCGACTCCCTCAAGGAAGAGCGTCCGTTTGTGTTGCGTCGCATCCCAGGCAAGGTGAATGCCTTGCGGTTCTATGCTGAGTGGACGCCTGGTACCAAATATGAGCTCTTGGCAGATACGGGAGCCATTGTCAGCATTTACAACAAGCGTTGGGACGGCATGAAGAAAACGATTGTTGTGAAGTCGCTCGACGATTTCAGTACGCTCTTTGTGAGTTTGCAAAATACCGACACCACAGCGATTGTGCAGTTGTTGAATAATTCCGATAAGGTGGTGAAGGAAACGAGGGTGAAAAATGGGAAGGCTGATTTCTATTTCTTGCAGCCAGGCACATACTATTTGCGTATGTTCTACGACCGCAATGGAGATGGTGTGTGGACAACGGGTGATTATGATTCGCAAACCCAAGCAGAGGAAACCTTCTACTATCCTGGTGCTTTGAATCTTCGTGCGCAATGGGAAGTGACACAAACTTGGAATCCGCTCGACACACCACGTTACAAGCAGAAACCTGCAAAGATTACGAAGCAGAAGCCTGACAAGGAGAAGACCATCAAGAATAGGAATGCTGAGCGCACAAGGAAGGGCGGCAGCAAGGGGAATACGAACTCCTCGATGAATACGAATATGTATTCTTTCCCTAACACCTATTAGTCTTCCCTATAGTTTGGAGTTTTGGACCATTTTTCTGTAATTGCCCAAAATTTTAACTCTCAACTATTAACTTTTGACATAAATATCGCTCTATTATTTATATCACTCTATTATTTATATCACTCTATTTTTATACCTAAACATTATTGATTAACAAGTTATGAGAGAATTCAATTTATCAATCATTGCCTCTCGTGTATGGTCCATTCTCTTCTTGATGGGCGCATCATTCATGTTACCTGCAATGCAGACCTATGCGCAATGTGAACACGAGAACAAGGCTTTTCAGGCAGGCGAAGCCCTCACCTACGACCTCTATTTCAACTGGAAATTTATTTGGGTGAAGGCGGGAACGGCGAACTATACCGTTAAGAAAACAACATACAAAGGACAAGAATCCCTGCGCACCGATTTGTTGTTTCAAGGGAGTAAGCGACTCAATTCGGTTTTTCCGATGAAGGACACCCTTATCAGTCAGATGACACCCACGATGGTTCCCCTTTATTACCGCAAGGGAGCGTTGGAAGGCAAACGTTACACCGTGGATGAGGTGTGGTATTCCTATCCCAATGGCAAGAGTCATGTGAATCAGCATTTCCTCACGCACGAAGGTGAACTCTTGAAGACTCAGCACGAAACGGATGAATGTAACTATGATATGTTGAGCATTCTGAATGTAGCACGTTCTTTCGATGCTTCTGATTACAAAGTGGGGCAGCGCATCCATTTTCCTATGGCTACAGGAAAGAAAGTGGAGGAACAAACACTTGTCTATAAAGGAAAAGAGGTGTTTGAGGCAAACGATGATGTGAAATATCGCTGTTTGGTTTTCTCTTTGCTCGATTACGACGTGAAGGACAAAGATAAGGAAATGCTTCGTTTCTACGTCACCGACGACCAAAACCATTTGCCTGTCCGCATCGATTTCTATCTTCGTTTTGGCACAGCCAAAGCTTTTTATAAGAGTGGCAAAGGCCTGAAAAATCCACAAACGAGCATCGTGAAAAAGAAATAGTCCCCTTTAATCCTCCCCAAGAGGGGAGGACCTGCTGCCAGTGGAGAACTCAATGGATTTGTTTTATGAACAGTGTAACTACAACTCCTCCCCTTGGGGAGGCTGGGAAGGGGCTTCTCCTTCCATATTACCATAAAGACCTCATCGAGGCAGGTTGCGATGAAGCAGGGCGTGGATGCCTTGCCGGCAGTGTCTATGCTGCTGCAGTGATTCTCCCGAAAGACTATGAGAATCCATTGTTGAACGACTCCAAGCAACTCACCGCCAAGCAACGCTATGCGCTCCGCGAGGAAATCCAGCGCGATGCCATTGCATGGGCATTGGGCATCGTGACTGCACCCGAAATCGACCAGATGAACATCCTCCGTGCCAGCATCACAGCCATGCATCGTGCCATCGACGCACTTTCCGTGCGTCCCGAAGCCCTCATCATCGATGGCAACCGATTCTACACCTATTACGAAAACCGCGACAGTGCTGAGCTGTGCCATCCCCTTCCTCACACCACCATCGTGAAAGGCGATGGCAAGTATCTCTCCATAGCTGCCGCCTCCATCCTTGCCAAGACCTATCGTGACGACTACATGAAGGAGCTCCATGAGCAATACCCTTACTACGGTTGGAACCACAACGCCGGCTACCCCACCAAGGAGCACCGACAAGGCATCAAGGAACATGGCACCACCCCCTACCACCGCCGCACTTTCAACCTTCTTGGCGACAGCCAGCTTTCCTTCGACTTTGGAGATTGAGTCGCCTCCACATATCTGTCCTATGCAAAAATTTTCCATCAAAATTTGGAAAATGCAATCACAACCCTTATATTTGCAAAAAATAAACATCTTTATGGCAAAAGAAAAACAAAAAAACAATACGGAACCACCAAAAGAAAAGAAGGTCAACAGAACTTGGGAAGCCTTTGGCAAATGGAAAGGAGCTTTCACAATTATTGATCCTAAATTTCTTTTGTAAAATGAGATACTTGCTCGATACAAATATCTTTATTTATGCTGCTATCGACAGAGATTCATTGAGTCGTGATGTCAAAGCCATTTTAGAGGATTATGACAATTCCTTTTACGTGAGTGCGGAAACTGTCAGAGAACTCGTTGTAGCTTTCAACAACGGGGGATTGGTTTCCAAATATTGGAAGACTGCAAAAGAAATGGTTAGAGCCATACGTGAAACTTTTTTCATTTACATTCTACCTATTGGTGAAGAGCACATGAGTACGTATGCTCAATTAGAACTGAACTTAGCAGAAGACCACAAAGACCCTTCTGACCATGTCATCATTTCCCATGCTATTACTAACGGAATGCCCCTCATATCCAGTGACCATAAATTCAAGTTCTATAAGAAACAAGGACTTGAACTTATCTTCAACGAAAAATAATACTCTTATTGTCCGCCAAATCTCCTTCGACTTCGGAGATTGAGCCGCACAGAAAAACCTTGTCACAACTCTCACGAGCCACAACAAGGTTAACCGGTTTATGTTGTCTTATTACTAACTTAATTAACTGCAGTTTTAGGATTTACTGTATATCCTTTGATATGGGAGCATTCTGTTTGGTGTATTTTAATCAATCAGCATTAGTTCTTGACGTTTGTAAGAGATAAGCAGTTTTTGTTTGGCAAGTACTTCGCAACCGAAGAGACCGTCAATACCTTTGTTCTTTTTTAGATGAGACACATCGGAGAAGGCTGTCTGCTGGTTCTTGAATGTGCGCCCGCCGAGCGTAAGGGTGGTTTTGCCCTTTGTGATTGAAGCCCGTCCGTCACCATAGCCTATGAGATGATCTTTCTTGATGCCTTTAACAGTGGATGGATGTTGTTGGGGCCAATCATTGGTGAGCAGATTGCTTTGTGCACCACTGTCGAATGCTAATACGGCAGGTTCGCTGCCCACTTGACAATCGAAGACTAACAAATGGCCTTTCTTCACGCCTTTAACCGTTAGGCAGCGGTAGCCCTCGTTCAGCAGCCATTGATGTGTGGTTTCGGGGGTTAGCAGCACTATTTCATCTCCCTTGAAATCAAACAAGATATCAAAATTCTTGTAGAAACTCTGTCCCAAAATGCCATGAACCGCTACGCCAACAGTCTCCAGATTGCTCAGATCTGATATCATGATGTCTGTCTCGTTGAGCGTTATGCCGCTCATGTCCATCAACTTCACATGGTGCATACCGCTCACAGAACCTCTGCCGACGGCACCATGGCCACCACTTCCCATTACCTGACCACTTATATTGTGGTCGAAATATTTGCTGTTGAGAATAACGTTCGGAGCACCAGTATCGAAAAACATATTGCACGGTCGACCATCTATGATGACGGTTACGATGGGTAACCCGTTATGGCGATGTATTGGAACGCGCACCATGCTCACTTCGGACTGTGCTTTGGCTGTGGGGTTAGATTTTTGAAGCGAGATTTTCCCTTGTATCAAATTGGCTTCGAGTACTAAGTTGTCGGCATTGAAAAGGATTGTAGCCTCCGAGGTGGTGCTGTCTGGTTTCGTTATTGTGTAACGTAGCATCAGCCCTGTGCTGTCCTTTTTAGCACTCGCCAGTTCCCAACCTGTCATGGCGGGCATTTGGACAATAACCTGTTTCAGCACCTTAGCAGCTATTGGCTGTTTGATGTTGGTAAAGCGGAAGTCTGGTGCCAACAGTTCGTCAATGTTGTCAGGTGTATGGTTCTGAGCGGCTGTCAGGATGCGCTCTGCTATCGGTAGGCACGTGTTTACGTCTTGTGCCCGTCCCGTCATCGTGGCGAAGGCGAACAGGATTGTGATGATATTTTTCTTGTTCATATTTGTTTCGTTCCTATTGTTAACTCTCATGTGCTTTAGTAAGTCCCCACATGTGCTTCTAAAAATAAGGAGAAACATACCCTTATTGCTTGGTTTTGACGACAAGCACGCCGTTTTTGCCCTTTTCGCCAAATTCATCCGTAGCACTTGCACCTTTATACATTTGCATGTCGCCAACCTTTTTGTCTATTGCAAGTTGTATGAAATCTTGAATTTTCGCTGTCTTTCCATCGATGATGATAAACAAACCTGAAGTGGTATCAGAAACTGTTTCCACTGTCGTTTTCAAATTCTGCCTCACCTTCTCCAGCGTTTCAGCATCCATCACCTGTTGTCCATCAAGCACGATTTTCTTCACTTTCTTGCCATTGATTTTCAAGCCCTCCTCAGAGTCCAACGTGGCACCAGGCAATTTCTTCACAAACTCTTTCGCTACATCTGTGGCAAGTGCATCATCCTGAGTAATGGCACTCAAGGCATCAGAAACTGACATTTCCTTCTTCACCTGTACTACCGTGACGTGGTCTGACACTTTCATCACCACACTGTCTGGCACCGTGTCTTTCACTACCTCAACGCCATTTCTTGCCACCTTCTCAATTTCTTTCTGCTCCACTTCTGGCAAAGACACGCTTTCCTCCTGCTTTGTTTGCACAACTGCAGAATTTTGCATAACTTTGTCCTCAAAAAGGGAAGTGATGCTGGTTTCCGACTTGTCGTACTCAAATACGACGATGGTTTTGGCTGTTGCAGCCATACTGATTCCCACGATAGGGAGCGCATAGAGTGCTTTCAGTGCACTTCTCATGCATGATTTCTTTAAGTACATCATAGTTAAACGATTTTTTAGTGAACTGTGATTCAGGCTGTTGGCAATGGAGTGGCCGCTCGTGCCGACAGCCTTTTTTATGAGTAAGTCTTGATAGCTTTTCAGCGAAATGCCACTTTGTAGAGTCGCAGCATCCGCCTCGTATTCATGTATTTCCTTCAGATTTTTCCGCATGAGCCAAGCAGCAGGATTGAACCACTGCAAGGCACAAACCAGATTGATAAGCAGCACATCGACGGAATGGAACATGCGCACGTGAGCTTGTTCGTGCAAGAGGATAGCACGATTTCCTGTCTCATAGTCCTTGCGCGACATCACAACGAAGTGCATCCAGCTGAACGGTTCCGTCTGTTTCTCGGTCAAGACAAGCGTAATGTTGTCCCCTTCCAGCTGCATCTTTTTACCGCAGCTGATGATACGCTTAACACGGGCAATGGAAATCAGTATCCACACAAGCGCGACACAAACACCTACCACATAGATGCCGAAGAGAATCGTCATACCATCTATCGGATTCTCCGTTGCAGCAACCATCCTTTCTTCTGCCATCACCATGCCGTCATTCACTTGCACTGCCTGAAGCATTTCCTTCACATGGACTACTTTCTCCGTCGTTATCACACAAAACGGCAATGCAAATGCCAGCACAACATTGAGCCATAGCATCACACGATTGAACCGATGCCAAGCTTCTTTTGCCAACAGGCAACGGTAAAACAAGTAGAAAACAGCCAACAAGACAGCTACTTTCCCTATGTAAACCAGTAGAGTTTCCATCATTCCGAGTCATTCAGCCACAGTTCGTCACTGTGCATCTTTTTCCTTTTCCAATTCCGAAATCAGTTCCTTCAATTCCTCAATTGAGATTTTCTCCTCCTTCACCAACGAAGAAACCGCACTCAGATAGGAATTGTTGAAATAGTTCTTTATCACTCCGAAGAGCGTGCCCTTCTGATATTCCTCTCGATTTACCACTGGGAAATACTGATACGATTTCCCATATGCCCGATGACTCAGAAAACCGTTCGATTCCAGAATGCGAATCATCGTGGAGAGCGTGTTGAAATGTGGTCGAGGCTCCTCATATTTCTCCAACAACTCACGCACAAACATCGCTCCGTAGTCCCAAAAGAGGTTCATGATTTCCTCCTCCTTCCGTGTTAGTTTTTTCATATACTGTACCAGTTATTGTTGTTTCGACCGCAAATATAACTAAAAATTTTTCACATACAACTAAAAAATCTTTTATTTCAACTAAACCTTATAGTTATTTAACAAATAGTCTGAAACATTTCGACTTTACTGGCGCTCTTCTTTGAAAATACAGACACTATCCTCTGATTTTACAGAACCTTTTTGTTCGGAACAAGTCAATCGTTTCTTTGATTGGCTTGCGCCGAGCTAAAGGTTCAACTGAAATGTCGAGCCCTCAACGTTAACACGGCGAGCGTTCGTCATCGCAACGCCGAAGGCTCGCCAAGTCGATGGCGAGCCCTCGGCAACTAGTTGAATTCAAAGGAACGCTTCAGTCAATCCACACATACGCTTCTGAACATCCCCTAAAACGATTCAGTAAAACCACATAAGCGCTGCATCAAAAGCAATGTACTTTCATTTCACTTCCTATTCACTTCGTTTTATTTGTTTTGTAACACTTTTTCTAAAAAAACAAGCTAATTATTTTTGCCTTTCTATCTTTTCCTTTATCTTTGCATTATGTTCCTTTTGGGGAACATGACATGTCTTATTTGCTAAAATTCTCCTGCAGAACTACCACCTCACGAAGAAGAACGATGAGCATTTCTAACTACTTTTTGAGGTTTGTGCCTTTGGCGTAGACTTCACCATAAGTAGTTAGAGGCTTTGATAGGCCTTGCAGGAGATATGGTAGGTCTGCGCTTTCTTTGTGTCCGAAAGTTAGTGCTGGCATTTTAAGAGTAAAATTATTTATCACAAATAACAAGTATAAAGTAACTAATAATAATAATTTTAATTGATTATGGAAAGAATTATTTCATTTTTATGTGTAATAATGTTTACGACGCTTGCATCTAAAGCACAGGATTATACAACCAAAACAAGTCGTCAAATTTACAAGTATAATATTAGAACACCTGAAAATAGCAATGAGGTTTATGTGTGTGGAATGTCTTATGCATATCTTAATGATAATGAAAAGTCTATGAAAATTGCTGTAATGAGCGATAAAAACATATCATGTGCTATAGCTTTCAAAACTATAAACTGTTGGCCCCCTTATGAAGAAGACAAATTTATTCTCAGATTATACTTGAAAAACGGTGAAGTATTAACAACCAATACGGCATCTTATGAACCAGATGATTATTTTGGTATAAGTGGTACTTTTAGTGCAAGTTCAATAGGATTTATTAGTAATAAAAAAAATAATTTTGTAAATGAATTAGAACGAGGAAAATACGTGATGTCAAGGCTAAGACTTTACGACATAATAAAAATATCTTATGATGACAATATAATAGAAACTCCAAACTTTTGGTCTTCTGCCACCATTGATGCTATGTGCAAGGATTTAATGGCAAAGACAGGTGACCAAGGTCAATATGGATCTGTACAAAATGTTAGCACTTCAAAAAATCAATCAAATAATTCAGGAACTTTAGCTCAAACCTTGTGTCCAGACAACAACCATCCACACATGATAGACTTGGGCTTGCCATCAGGCACGAAGTGGGCTTGCTGCAATGTGGGAGCCAACAAGCCCGAAGCTTATGGTGACTACTACACTTGGGGCGATTGCACGACTAGATCGACTTACAATGAAATTACTTACAAACATTACATCAATTCATATAATTATCAGAATCTTGGTAAAGACATTGCAGGCACTCAATACGATGTTGCCCATGTAAAATGGGGTGGTTCTTGGCAGATGCCTTCACTTGCGCAACGAGATGAACTGCTCAGGTATTGCACCTATACTTGGACAACCAAGAATGGCATCAACGGTGGAAAGTTCACTGGGAAGAACGGGAAAAGTATATTCTTGCCTGCTGCGGGCGAATACATCAACTCCAGCCTCCTCAGTGCCGGCCGGTACGGCTGCTATTGGGTGTCCTCGCAGGGCGGGTCGTACACGCTCAATGCCAACTACCTGTCTTTATCGGGCAGTGCGTCCTGGAACAGCGGTCGCCGTTGGTGGGGTCTAAGCGTCCGTCCAGTAGCTAGATAGGTGCATCCTTGCCTAAATTCACCGAAGCCTCCTTTTTCGTCATTTTCGACTCGCAGGTTGGCACTGCACCTCATTCGAATACCAGTACAGAGAATATAAGAAAAAAGGGACGAGATATACACTTGGCATCCTCCTCCCCTTCAATTAATCAGAACCTATATAATTGAGATTCCCATTGCTGAGAGGACATTATTCTTTTGGATATAGTGAAAATGAGACGAAAGGAATTATTTAATCTTGTATCTTTAAAGGAAATACCTGAAGTGTATCTCTGATAAGAGACTTTCAAGTGAGTTACACCATTATAATAACGAAGTCCCAGTTCTCCGCAAGAGAATCTGGGACTTTTTGTTGCAGTATGTTATTCCAAAGGTGGATTCAACTTTGCCCATTTGGGAAATGGGTATTCAGCGCAAAACAACTGACTCATTTTTGTTTGTTTTTGCGTATATGCACGAAAAACACTAACTTTGCACCGTAGTTTCAAACAATCGACCAAGTACTGAGTGAGAAACCAAAAACAACTCAAACAATACACATTTTATAAAAAAACTGTTATTTCCATTTATCATTGTCTTCGTCGCAATCCTTAGCGGATGTAGCAGCGAAGAAAGCGAGAAAACGCCCGAGAAAAACTATTTCACATTGTGGAATCAGTGTGAGGCACTGACAGCCCTGCAAGCTTACGTGAAAGACGTGACTGACCGTAACTCCGCTAATTACATCAAGGAGGAAGACCGCATTGTCACGTTCGACATGGACGGTACGTTCGTGGCTGAACTCTATCCAACTTATTTTGAATACAATTTGCTGGAGTATCGTGTGCTGGACGACCCTACGTATAAGAACATTGCTCCAGACGATGTGAAGGAGGCTGCTCAGGACATCCGCGACTTTGTACGCTACGGCAAAGCGTTACCTGCTCATTTCGACATGAAACATGCCTACGCTGCGGCTAAGGCGTATGCTGGCATGACGCTTGCTGAGTTTGACGCTTACGTCAAGGCGTATGCTGCCAAGCCTGCCAACGGATTCAGTGGCATGACTTACGGCGAGGGTTTCTACAAGCCTATGTTGCAGGTGTTCGACTATTTGAAAGCGAACGGCTTTACGTTTTATGTTGTGTCGGGTTCCGACCGTTTCCTCTGCCGTGCGCTGGTTGATGCCATCGGCATTGAGCCAAATCGTGTTATCGGTATGGACGTGAAGCTACGTTCTCGTAAGCAGGGCGAAGAGGCTGGCGTGAACTACTCGATGGGCAAAGAAGAGGACCTCATCCGCACCGACCAGTTGATTATCAAGAACCTGAAGACCAACAAGGTGCTGCAAATTTCGCAGGAGATTGGTAAGGTTCCTGTCTTGTCGTTCGGCAATAGTGGCGGTGATACCTCCATGCACAACTACTGCCTGAGCAATCCTCTGAAGTCTGCTGCCTTTATGCTGATTGCCGACGATGAAGCACGCGACCATGCCAACCGCGAAAAGGCGCTCAATCTCGGACAGCAATGGTGGAATTCGGGCTACCATGTCATCTCCATGCGCGACGACTTCAAGACTATCTACGGCAATGGAGTCGTAAAGACGGACTTCACGTTCAACGAATAAGTAAAACCACTAATTTCACGAATTAAACGAATAAAAAAAATAATTATTCATCTTATTTCACAAATAAAAAAGCGAAGGATTCGTTCATGCTGAATCCTTCGCTTTTTTAATTGTATCTGACCCAGAAAATTACTTTCCTTCGATGATGACGCAACGGTTCTTGTCGTTCTCTGCGAATGGCTGAACAGTGTCGCCATAAGAAGAAACGGAGATGCGGCTCTTCTCAACACCGAGTTTCTCAAGACCTGCTGCTACCTTGTCAGCACGCTGCTTAGCATAACCTACGTTAATCTTAGGATTACCAGTGCCCTTGTCAGCATAACCCTGAACGGTGAGCGTCTTGTTAGGATATTTCTTTGCCCATGCTGCGCACTTCTCGAGGATTGGTTTAGGGTCAACATTCGATTCGCGGATGAGGTAGAAGATAGTTTCCTTGAGAGGCTCTTCCTTCACAACTACTGGCTCTGGCTTTGGTTCTGGTTTAGGAACTACCACTGGCTTTGGTTCTGGCTTAGGCTCTTCACGAATGATAACTGGTTCTGGAGCAGGCTTAGCTTCTGCCTTCTTGAAACCGAACTTGTAAGTGAGAGAGAGCTGTGCGGTAACCATCCAGTCGTCAGCATCGTTGTACTTGCTGTTGAAACGGTCGTCGAGGTTGTTAGCATCTACTTCAAGACCGATGGAGAAATGCTTTGCTACGTTGTAGTCAATCATCAAGCCTGCACGGAGGTTGTGGCTAAGAAGGTCTTCGCGGTTCTGACCTTTGCCCCAAGCGTTGGCTGTGCTTTCTTTAGGGAGATTCTTGATGGCGATGAGGTCATCGTTTTTCCAAGCATAGTTCAAGCCAACACCACCCACGAGGATGAAGTTGAGACGGTGGAAATTGTTCTTAGCAAAGAGGTTGTTGAGATTGATGAGGAGGTCGAGGTTGGAATTAACATACTTATACTTGTAAGTGTTCTCGATGGACTTGAATCCACCTTTTGATTCCCATGCGTTGACATGGAGACGAGCTCCGATAGCAGGGGCGAACCAACGTCCGAAGCCTACACTTGCTGTAGGGCTGATGAGGTCGGTGAACTTACGGTTTGTGAATGTTGTTCCAACACCACCTTGAACCTGAATAAACCAATGAGGGTATGGCTTGTAGCCAAGTTCTTGTGCTTCCAGGTCGGCAGCACTTGTCTGAGCGTTTGCTGTGAGTCCTGCAAAGAGAGCTGCGACAGCAATCAATGTCTTGATAATGCGCATAATAATTAGTGTGTATTAACGGTTATGATTATAAATTAATTAGTTAATTCTCTTTCTCTCTCTGAATAGAATATATTCATTTTGATGGGTTGTGGCGAGTAAATCAAGAAACTTGAGTTGCTTCATTAAGCCACAAATTAGTTGCCAAAATTAGGAATTTTTAATGATTTGTGCAAAAATTAATTGAAAAAAATGCGACAACTCTAAAAAAGAGTCGTAAAAAGCATCTTTTTTCAGTTGAAATCGAAGTTTTTTACGTATCTTTGCAGCAAGAGCACAAATGTGCTGCGCCCTATGGGCGGTAGTGATTCGTTTGCTGTAGGGCCATCACTACGATTCCATGGCAAGTGATAGATAGTTCTTTATTCATTAATTTTGGTGTTTCCTTATGTCAGAAATTCTCATAAAGAAGGTTGAGTCGAAGAAAGATATGAAGCGTTTTATAGAGTTCAATTATGAGCTTTATAAGAATCATCCATACGCTGTGCCAGATTTGTATGTGGATTTGGCAAAGACATTATCAGACAAGAATGCAGCAACAGAGTTCTCTGAATTCCAACCGTTTATCGCGATTCGCGACGGTAAGGTGGTGGGACGTGTGGTTGCCATCATTAACCGAAAGGCAAACGAGGTGTGGAATGTCAAAGCCGTGCGTTTTGGTTGGGTGGATTTCATCGATGATTTGGAAGTGAGCCAACGATTGATTGATGCCGTGACGGCTTGGGGTAAGGAACGGGGCATGACGGAGATTCAGGGTCCGCTGGGCTTCACGGACATGGACCCAGAAGGTTTGCTGATTGAAGGATTTGACCAACTCGGTACAATGGCGACTGCCTATCATTATCCATACTATAAAAAGCATTTCGAAACAATGGGTTTCGAGAAGGATACCGACTGGATCGAAGTGAGGATGGACGTGCCAAAGGAGGTGCCTGAACGTCTGGTAAAGGTGTCGGAAATGGTGATGGACCGCTACGGAGTGGGTATTCGCAAGTTTAAGAAAGCCACTCAAATCCGCGATACTTTCGGGCAAGATATTTTCCATGTCATCAACGAAGCATTCAAACCGCTTTTTGGCTATTCCGAATTGTCGAAAAAACAGATAGAACAGTACGTGGCCTTGTATCTGAATTTTGTTGACCCTAAGTTGGTTTCGACCATCGTGGACAAGGACGGTAAGTTGATAGGCGTGGGAATCGTATTGGCTTCTTTGGCAGAGGCTTTGCAGAAGGCAAAAGGTAAACTCTTCCCATTTGGCTGGTTCCATCTGCTGAAGGCACTGAAATGGAAACATGCCGACCATATTGAGATGATGCTGATTGCAGTGCTCCCTGAGTGGCAGCGCAAAGGTGTGAATGCTTTGTTCTTCTACGATTTGTTGCCATACTTCATCAGTGGAGGTTACAAGTGGGTGGAGACCAATGTGGAATTGGAAAACAATACCAAGGTGCAAAGCCAGTGGCAATTCTTCAATCCAAAGATTCATAAGCGCCGCAGATGTTTTAAGAAGATGATATAATGATAGAATGAGATTTTCATTCTTAAATATTTAATAAGCGATAATTGTTGTGTCAGAAGAATTAGATTTGAACGTATCCGAGCAACCTGTGGAATATACCGATGAGAATATTCGACATTTGTCGGATATGGATCATGTGCGCACTCGTCCAGGTATGTACATTGGGCGTTTGGGCGATGGTTCCCATGCAGAGGATGGAATCTACGTGTTGCTCAAGGAAATTGTGGATAACTCTATCGACGAGTTCAAGATGAATGCTGGAAAGCGCATAGAAATCGACATAGAGGACGACTTGCGAGTATCGGTCCGTGACTATGGACGAGGCATTCCCCAGGGCAAGATGATTGAAGCAGTTTCGATGCTCAACACGGGTGGAAAGTATGACTCGAAGGCATTCAAGAAGAGTGTCGGACTGAATGGTGTGGGTACGAAGGCGGTGAACGCTTTGAGTAGCCACTTCGAAGTGCGCAGTTATCGCGAAGGACAAGTTCGCATTGCCAAGTTCGAGAAGGGAGAGTTGATGAGTGATGAGACGAAGCCAAGTGATGAGGAATCAGGCACTTACATCTTCTTTGAACCCGACGACACATTGTTCTTGAATTATAAGTTCCAACCTGAATTTGTGGAGACAATGCTTCGCAATTACACCTATCTCAACACGGGGTTGGAAATCTATTATAACAGTCGCCGCATTATCAGCCGAAATGGACTCAAGGACCTCTTGACCGACACAATGGATACGGAGGCACTTTATCCTATTATCCACTTGAAGGGCGACGACATCGAGATTGCCTTTACGCATACCAACCAGCAATATGGTGAGGAATATCATTCGTTTGTGAATGGTCAGCATACCATTCAGGGTGGTACGCATCAGAGTGCGTTCAAGGAGCATATCGCCCGAACCATCAAGGAATTCTATCAGAAGAATTATGAGTATTCCGATATTCGTAGCGGAATCATTGCTGCCATTGCCATCAACGTGGAAGAACCTCAGTTTGAGAGTCAGACGAAAATCAAGCTTGGTTCGCTCACGATGGAACCCAATGGAGGTATTTCGGTGAATAAATTCGTCGGTGATTTCATTAAGAATGAGGTGGACAATTATCTCCATCGAAATCCCGACGTGGCAGAGGTGATAGAGCAGAAAATCAAGGACAATGAGCGCGACCGCAAGGCAATTGCAGGTGTGACGAAGTTGGCACGTGAGCGTGCGAAGAAGGCCAATCTGCACAACCGAAAACTGCGCGACTGCCGTATTCACCTCAACGATGCACGTGGCGACCGCAAGGAGGAAAGTTGCATCTTCATCACCGAGGGCGATTCTGCCAGCGGAAGTATTACGAAGAGTCGCGACGTGAACACACAAGCTGTGTTCTCGCTGCGAGGCAAGCCACTCAACACGTTTGGATTGACCAAGAAGGTGGTGTATGAGAACGAGGAATTCAATCTGCTTCAGTCGGCTCTCAATATCGAAGATGGTATCGACGGACTCCGATATAACAAGGTGATTGTGGCAACGGATGCCGATGTGGATGGTATGCATATCCGTTTGCTGATGATTACCTTCTTCTTGCAATTCTTCCCCGAACTGATTCGCAAAGGCCATGTCTATATTCTTCAGACTCCACTCTTCCGTGTGCGCCAGCGTAAGCGTAAAATCAAAAAGGAAGTGCTGAAGAAATGGGAAACCACGCATCCCGACGATAAGGGCGATTGGTTGACAATGTATTGCTATTCGGAGGAAGACCGTCAGAAAGCTATCTCCGACCTTTCTCCAGAACCTGAAATTACTCGATTCAAAGGACTTGGTGAGATTTCTCCCGATGAATTCAGAGATTTTATTGGTCCTGACATCCGTTTGGAACAGGTGACATTGCGCAAGACAGACCAAGTGAAGGAACTCCTTGAATACTATATGGGCAAGAACACGATGGAGCGCCAGAACTTCATCATCGATAATCTTGTCATCGAGGAGGACCGACCTGAGGATGAAGAAGCGGAGTAGTTTTTATTGGAGGACTCCCAGAACTCTGAAAACTCTGAGAGCTCCGAGAACTCAAAAATAATAGAAATAATGAAATGTTTGTTTCCTGGTAGTTTCGATCCGTTCACTCTTGGGCACAAGTCCATCGTGGACCGCACCCTTCAGTTTGCTGAAGAGGTGGTGATTGCTATTGGTGTGAATGCAGGAAAGAAATCGATGTTTTCGTTGGAAGAGCGCATGGCGCAGATACAGAAAGTCTATGCCGATGAACCCCGCGTGAAAGTGGCTTCGTACGAAGGATTGACGACGGACTTTGCAGAAAGTATCGGTGCGACAGCGATGGTGCGTGGTGTGCGTACGGCTCAAGACTTTGAGTTCGAGCGAATGCTTGCCGATGTGAACCGAAAACTCACTGGAATTGAAACGATTTTATTGATAACCGAACCTCAATATTCAGCCATCAGCAGTTCCGTTGTGCGTGAATTTCTTTCTTATGGCAAAGATGTAAAAGATTTTCTCCCATGAAAAGATTTTTCTTGGCAGTTATAGCCTTTTGTTCATTGCTTGCTGTGCAGGCTCAGTCCTTTACCATCAATCCCGAGATGGTTCGCAAAGTGCAGGCAGCAGAGTTTTTCATCAGTCATTTCTATGTCGATAGCCTTTCTGAGGGAAAGGTGGTCGATAGTGCCATAGAAGGAATGCTCAAACAGCTCGACCCGCACTCCACCTATATCAAGGCAAAGGATGTGGAGCGTTCGGTGGAGAATCTCAACGGCAGTTTCGAAGGCATCGGTGTGCAGTTCAATATGATTGAAGACACATTGGTGGTGATTCAGCCTGTGTCGGGAGGTCCTTCAGAGCGGAAAGGCATTATCGCTGGCGACCGCATCGTGTTGGTGAACGACACGGCGATTGCTGGTGTGAAAATGAGTCGTGATGAAATCATGCGCCGTCTTCGTGGACCGAAGGGAAGCAAGGTCCGTTTGGGCATCATTCGTGAAGGTGTGAAAGGCATTAATGAGTTTGTGATTGTTCGTGATAAGATACCTGTCCACACGCTTGACGCTTTCTACATGGTTGACGACAAGACGGGCTATGTGAAGTTGAGTAGTTTTGGTCAAACCACACACGACGAGTTTATGACGGCTGTCAACAGCATGAAAGAGAAAGGTATGACCCGCTTGGTGCTCGACCTTCAAGGCAATGGAGGAGGCTATCTCCAAAGTGCGGTGGAAGTGAGCAATGAGTTCTTGCCTGAAGGTGAAATGATTGTCTATACCGATGGTCGTGCCATTCAGCGTCAGGAGTATCGTGCCAATGGACATGGAACGCTGAAAGACATCGAAGTGGTTGTGTTGGTGGATAGTTACACCGCATCTGCCGCAGAAATTGTTTCGGGTGCCATTCAGGACAATGACCGAGGAACGATTGTGGGACGTCGCACTTTCTCAAAGGGATTGGTGCAGCGTCCATTCGAGTTGCCTGATAAATCCGTGATTCGTCTCACCACAGCACATTATTATTCCCCTTCGGGTCGCTGCATTCAGAAACCATATAAAATGGGCGGCAAGAAGGAATATGACGACGACATCAATCAGCGACTGAAGAGTGGAGAACTGACTGCCAACTTCAATCGTTTCATCAAGGGTGAGAAGGTTGCAGCGAACGAACGCGATTCCGTTTATCTTCGTGAGGATTCGCTGTTCAAATCGCTTTTCCCTGATTCTCTGAAGTATAAGACCAACCACAAGCAACGTGTGGTGTATGGCGGTGGAGGTATTATGCCCGATGTGTATGTGCCACTCGATACCACACAATACACGATGCTCTATCGCCAGATGTCCGCTAAGAGCTGTATCCTCAATACGAGCTTGAAGTACATGGACAAGCATCGCAAGTCGTTGAAAAAGGCTTACAAGACCTTCGACGAATTCCACAGTCAGTTTGAAGTACCTCAAGACATGATGGAACAGTTGTTTGCAGAAACGAAGAAGGCAAAGATTGACTTTAAAGAGGAGGATTTGCCAACCACACTTCCTCAGGTGAAACTCACGCTGAAAGGTCTTTTGGCTCGTGATCTCTGGGAAATGTCGGAGTATTATCAGATTGTCAACCCTGAGACAGATATTTATCAAGCAGGATTGAAAGTGCTGGGCATAGGAAAATAGAGGATTTGCTCTTAACTCTTAACTCATAACTCAAACAATGATTTCATATAATTCAGAAAACGTAAAAGTTCCTCAGATTCGTCGTCGCGACACTTCCGCGTGGATTAAGAAGGTGGCGGCACTTCATGGCAAGAAGGTAGGCGACATCGCCTATATCTTTTGCGATGATGAGAAGATTTTGGAAGTGAATCGTCAGTATCTGCAGCACGATTATTACACAGACATTATCACTTTCGACTACTCCGAAGGTGATGTGATTTCAGGCGACATCTTCATTTCGCTTGACACGGTTCGAACCAATGCCGAGCAGTTTGCTACGCAGTCGGAACGATTCAAGTCTCCTTACGAGCAGGAACTGCATCGCGTGATTATTCATGGTGTGCTCCATCTCTGCGGCATCAACGACAAGGGACCAGGCGAGCGCGAAATCATGGAGCAGAATGAGAATGAAGCTCTGGCTTTGCTGTGAGCTTTTTTAGGTGACAGGAAAGACGACTCTATGTGTTATTGAGAACCTATAGTTCTTAGTCTCCATAGTAACAAAAAAAGCGGCGACCCTTCTCCCGAGGGATCGCCGTAAAAGAACCAATAAATTAAAATATGTAGAAAGAGAGTTGTTTTTTATTAGTTCATGGTCGTGTGTTGTACGACTGAAATCATCTATTCTTTATTAACTAACTAACTAACCCTTATAGATTTTTTTCGTTAAGTTTTTAGGTTTAGAGAGGCATATCCTCTTGTGATGTTGTCCTGAAACAATCTTTATTACCTTATATATTCTTCTGAGTGATGTCAAAGTTTTTAATGACGTCCACCACCTCGACTGACACCTGCGCTGCCTCCGCGGCTGCCTCCGCCTGTGTTAACGCTGCGGCTTGCAGATGAAGCACGGCTGGAAGAGCTTGCGCTTCCGAAGCTGGAGCTTGGACGGCTGCTTCTGCCAGAGCTGATGGTACGTACTGAGGAGTTTCGAGTGGAGGCACCCATGCTGCTGCGAGATGAAGTGCCTACACTATTGCGAACTTCAATGGTGCGTGGTTCGTTTACAACAGTGGTGCGGGTACTGCTACCACTGTTGAAGTTTGAGCGAGAACCACCACGAACAGCTCCATTGCTACCACTACCACCGCGGTTCATGCCAGGGTTGTTGCCACCGTGCATATTGCCGTTGTTTCCACCATTGTTGTAGCTGCCGTTGTATCCACCGTTGTTGTGATTTCCATTGTGATTGCGATCGTTACGTACGTTGTCGTTACGATTTCCGCCGTTGTTTCTGTTGTTGCCACCACGATTGGTGTCGAAGTGGTAACCTCTGTTATTATTGTTGCCACGCACGTTTCCGTGGTTGCCGTTGTGCATGCGGTCGTTGCCTCTGAATCCGTCACCAATTCTGCCAGCGTGAGGACCAAATCCGTGACCTGGACCTACGTGTCCACGTACTGGACGCATTGCTGCGAAGTAGTGGCCTCCGTGGTAGTGGCGATAGTGACGAGGAACACCGAAGTAGAAGTGAGTAGAACGAGGGAAGTAGTCGTACACTCCGAACCACCATCTTGCATTCTGGAAGAAAATTGGACGGTAGAAGTAGTCGTAAGTGATGAAACGAGTCCACTGGTAAGGAGTGAGGAGCAAACGGATGGCAGCATCGCGTGCAGCGAGGATAGCCATGTAGTCATCGTAGTGATAACCGTAGGCGATGTCATCCAAATAGTCGTTCACTGCATAGATATAATCGTAGTTGATCATATAGAGGTCGTCAATGAGGCGCTCCGTCAGACCGAGGGTGTAAGCCATGCGGTCGGTGAGGAAACGTGCGTTGTCACGCATTGCGTAGTAGCTCATTGGTTGTGCTTTAACAGTTACGGTTGCCATAACGAAAAGCATTGTTGCGAGTAAAGTCTTGGTCTTCATATTCTTGTCATTATTTGATTGTTCAACTTTTGGAATCTCTCTCACTTTAGAGCTTCACTTCTGAGGCTACTTTTCTTCACCTGTTGGAGTGTCTTTGTCGCTCTTTGTGATTCTTTGACGCTGCAAAATTACAACAGTTTAAGCAAACTTTCTGGGTATTATTCCTAAATGGAGGGGCAAATTTCCCTAAACGAGATAGGGATTTCCCCACCCAAATTCCTTCCTGCATGGAATTATTCACTCTCAATCGTTGATTATCTTCTTGATTTTGACTAACTTTGCACCCCGAAACAATCAAAAACAACATAGACTTAAATGGAAAACAAATTTAAGAGAACGCTGATTACATCGGCTCTACCATACGCCAATGGTCCTGTTCACATCGGACATCTCGCAGGCGTGTATGTGCCTGCCGACATCTACGCACGCTATCTTCGTTTGAAAGGCGAGAGCGTATTATTCATTGGAGGTAGCGATGAGCACGGAGTGCCTGTCACGATTCGTGCCAAGAAAGAAGGTTGCACACCTCAGGACGTGGTGGACCGCTATCACAATCTGATTAAGAAATCGTTTGCCGACTTCGGCATTTCGTTCGATGTCTATAGCCGCACCACTTCGTCCATCCATCACAAGTTTGCTGCTGATTTCTTCCGCAAGCTCTACGACGAAGGCAAGTTTGTGGAGATAGAAAGCGACCAATACTACGATGAGGCTGAGCAACAATTCCTCACCGACCGTAACATCCGTGGCGAGTGTCCTCGTTGCCACGCTCCAGAGGCGTATGGCGACCAGTGCGAGAAGTGTGGCGCTACACTTTCGCCCGATGAACTCATCAATCCATACAATGCTGACACGGGCAATCCGCTCGTGAAGCGTCGCACCAAGCATTGGTATTTGCCTCTCAACGACTATCAGCCTTGGCTCGAAAAGTGGATTCTTGAAGAACATAAGGAATGGCGACCAAACGTGTATGGACAGTGCAAGTCGTGGCTCGACACAGGTCTGAAACCACGTGCTGTGACTCGTGACCTCAACTGGGGTATTCCAGTGCCAGTTGAAGGTGCCGAGGGCAAAGTGCTTTATGTGTGGTTCGATGCACCTATCGGTTATATCTCTAATACCAAGGAACTTTGCGATGCGCACCCTGAATTGGGCACGTGGCAGCAGTGGTGGCAAGACCCTGAAAGCCGTCTCATCCACTTCATCGGTAAGGACAACATCGTCTTCCACTGCATCGTCTTCCCATCCATGCTCAAGGCACATGGCGACTACAACCTCCCTGACAATGTGCCATCGAACGAGTTCCTCAACCTCGAGGGCGACAAGATTTCCACTTCGCGCAACCATGCCGTTTGGCTCAATGAATACCTCGAAGAACTCCCTGGCAAGCAGGATGTGCTTCGCTATGTGCTCACTGCCAATGCACCTGAGACGAAGGACAACGACTTCACTTGGAAGGACTTTCAGGCTCGCAATAACAACGAACTCGTGGCTGTCTATGGCAACTTTGTCAATCGTGCCCTTCAACTCACTCAGAAGTACTACAACGGCATTGTGCCTGAATGTGGCGAACTTACCGACACCGACAAGGCAACACTCGACGAGTTCAAAGATGTGAAGCAGGATGTGGAGAAGTTGCTCGACAACTTCAAGTTCCGTGATGCGCAGAAAGAGGCAATGAATTTGGCTCGCATCGGCAACAAGTACATTGCCGACGAAGAGCCTTGGAAGGTCATCAAGACCGACCCAGAGCGTGTGAAGACCATCATCTACATCTCCCTCCAGCTCACTGCCAACCTTGCCATTGCTTTCGAACCATTCCTCCCATTCTCGTCGAAGAAACTCCGCGAGATGATCAATATGGAATCGTTCCGTTGGGAAGACCTCGGCAGCACCGAACTGCTCCCTGCTGGCAAGCAACTCGCCAAGCCATCTCTCCTTTTCGAAAAGATTGAAGACGATGTCATTCAGTTCCAGCTCGACAAACTGGAAGCCACTCGCAAGGCAAACCTCGCAGCCAACGCAAAGGCAAATCCAATCAAGGAAACCATCAGCTTCGACGATTTCCAGAAACTCGACATCCGTGTGGGAACTGTCCTTGAATGTGAACGCGTGCCAAAGATGAAGAAGCTCCTTAAGTTCCTCATCGACGACGGACTCAACAAACGCACCATTGTCAGCGGCATCAGTCAGTGGTACGAACCTGAGCAACTCGTTGGCAAGCAAGTGCTCTTCGTTGCCAATCTCGCTCCACGTGAGTTCAAGAACGGCCTTGTCAGCGAAGGCATGATTCTCTCCGCCGAGGATTGGGATGGCACCATTAGTGTCACCACCGTGGAGCACAACGTCAAAGCCGGCTCCCAAATTAGCTAAGCGCTCCTCTCTATATATAAATAATGAAGAGTGAAGAAAGAAGAAAGTGCATCCACTTCCAATGTCTTCACTCTTTTTTATTTCCATCCTTCAGCCACCGTGCGCTTCGGTTTTGCCGAAGCCATTCCTCATTCTCCATTCTCCATTCTTCATTCTCCATTCTTCATTCCTCATTCCTCATTCTTCATCCAGCAACTCCTTCACAATCCCGTCCTTGTTCAGGATGAAGGACTTCATGTCTTTGTAAATATAGCAGTCTTCGTAGCTTGTATTTTTCAGCTTTCCGTCTTCCACCACCAGGATGTCGGCATTGGGGTAGGCGAGGATGACGGGCGAATGAGTGGCGATGATGATTTGGGAACCTGCCGTCACGGCTTCTTTCATCCAAATCAGGAATCGCAGTTGATTGATGTAGGAAAGGGCAGCTTCGGGCTCATCGAAGATGTAGAGTCCACGGCTTTTCAGACGATGATTGAAAAGCGCCATAAAGCTCTCGCCATGCGATTGCTTATGAAGACTCACACCACCATAGCTCTTCAGCAAATCAGGCCCCAATCTATCCACCTCTGAAGCCACATTATAGAAACTCTCTGCACGAAAGAAAAACGCATTCCTGTAGCTCACATCGGCACGGATGGCACGCAATTCCTCATGCAGGCGCGAATGAGTGGGCATGGTGCTGAACCTGAAGTTCTTGCTACCTCCTTCGGGGTTCATGCCCAAGAGAGCAGCCATCGCTTCCAGCAAAGTAGATTTGCCTGAACCGTTCTCACCCACAATGTAGGTCACGCTCTTGTGAAATTCCAACGTGCTCAGTTCTCGCACCACAGGCAGGTTGAACGGATAGACATCATTATCCGAAGCCTTGTGCTCATTCCTGATGGCACGCAGAAATATGTTTTGTCCGTCGATGTTCATACCGATTGATATATAAGGAAAAGAGGGTGCACCCACATGCATCCTCTTTTATTTTCTTGAGCATCTACTCCCCTTGCCCTTTGGAGAGGGGTTGGGGGTGAGGCTTACTACTTCGTTGAGAAGCTATATCCTTTTCCTGAGGTTTTCTTGGTGGTAGCCTTTGAAGCTTTCGAAGCTTTCTTCGTACTCTTCGTAGTTGGAGTCGTTGTGGTGCCTCCCTTCGCTTGCTGATAGTATTGCATGGCTTCAGGCAGGTGCTTCTGAATGTCGCTGATGCGCTGAGCATCACTTGGGTGCGACGACAAGAATTCTGGGGTAGTGCTCTGCGAACCCTGTGCCATGCGCTGCCAGAAAGTCAGGGCATAGTTAGGGTCGTAGCCTGCCATGGCTGCGAACACCAGTCCCATCCAGTCTGCTTCGCTCTCGTTGCTGCGTGAGTAGTGCAACTGTCCAAGGCTGCTGCCCAATCCATAGAGCGAAGTCACTGCGTTAGTCGTATTGGCACTGACACCTGTTGCAGAAAGAACTCCGCTGAGAATCTGACCACCATACTGAGCACGCACTTCCTTGCTCATCTGTTCAGCACTGTGTTTTGCCACGGCGTGAGCGATTTCGTGTCCCAGCACGATAGCAAGTCCTTCGTCGGTCTGTGTGAGCGGCAGAATACCTTCATACACCACAATCTTTCCGCCTGGCATACAGAATGCATTGGCACTCTTGTTCTGCACCAAATTGAATTCCCACTTGAAGTTGTTCAATTCAGCGGCAAAACCATTATTGCGCAGATAAGTCTCCACTGCATTTGCCAAATTCTGACCCACACGCTTAACTTGTGCTGTCTTGGTGGCATCCGTACTTGCCTTGGCTGTCTTCATATACGTGGTGTATTCCTGGCTACTCAAACTCAGCATCTGAGCATCATCCACCAACAATTTGTGCTTTCTACCTGTGATAGGAACCGTGCTGGTTGTACCGCACGAAACAAAAATGACGGCAGCCAAAGCCACCATGATTCTTGAAATAAATCTCTTTGTTTTCATGTCATTATCTGTTTTAGTTGATTAGTTCTTGATTTTTCACTTTTCACTTCTCACTTTTCACTCTATTTGATTTCCAGTTCCACTGGGCAATGGTCGCTGCCAAAGATTTCCGTGTGAATCTTGGCATCTACAAGCTGAGCGTCGAAGCGCTTCGAACTGAGGAAGTAGTCGATGCGCCACCCTGCGTTCCTTTCGCGAGCATTCATGCGATAGCTCCACCACGAATACATATCCTCCTTTTCTGGATAGAAATATCGGAATGTGTCTGTGAATCCCGCATCGAGGAGTACCGTCATCTTCTCGCGTTCTTCGTCCGTGAATCCCGCGCTGAATTGGTTCGTTTTCGGATTCTTGATATCGATTTCCTCATGCGCCACATTCATATCGCCACACACGATGACGGGTTTCTTCTCATCGAGTTTCAGAAGAAATTCGCGGAAGGCATCCTCCCAAGTCATGCGATAGGGTAATCGCTTCGGGTCTTTTCGCTTGTCAGCGGTTTGCGAATTGGGGGTATAGACCGTCACCAAGTAGAACTCTGGCATTTCCAAGGTGATGATGCGCCCTTCGTGGTCGTGCTCCTCCACTCCCATGCCATACTGCACACTCAGCGGTTCATGCTTCGAGTAAATGGCAGTGCCCGAATAGCCTTTCTTCTCGGCATAGTTCCAGTACGAGCGATAACCAGGGAATTCCAGATCGAGCTGTCCCGCTTGCATCTTCGTTTCTTGCACGCAGAAGAAGTCGGCATCCAGTTCAAGGAAAGCCTGCTCAAATCCCTTTCCCACACAGGCACGCAGCCCATTCACATTCCATGAGATTAGTTTCATATTTTATTTTTTACTTTTTAATTTTCCACTATCAAGGCAGTTTGTACAGGTGTCAAGTTTCAGGTTTCAAGTTTTTGGCTTATAGAATCCTTTTAATCCTTTAAATCCTTGATTCATTTTTCACTTTTCAAGGCACCTCGTGCTGGTTTTAGGTTTTAGGTTCCATGAATCCTTTTAAATCCTTTAAATCCCTGATTCACTTTCAACTGATACCCTTTCCCTCTCTCCGCTTCGATGTCGAGGTCGGTTTGCTCATGCACCACGCTTTTCAGTCTTCGAATCAACGTATAGAGCGTTTCGTTGGCATCGTCCTTCTTGGGCCATAGTTTTTGGCAGATGTCAGTTTGGTTCAAGCGATGACTATCCTCTGCGAAGAACATCTCCATCACTTGCTGTTGCATAGGTGTGAATTTCACTTCTTTCGAACCACATAAAAACCTCTGTCGTTCGGGGTCGAAACTCAGATTGCCTATTGTCACGAAGTGCCGAGCCAGCATTTGTGCCTCCCTTTTTTGGAAATAGCGAGCAGAGAACAAAGCCCAAAGCACAGCCAAGAGGGTCAGTGCAAATGAATATCTCTGATTCGACAAACTGAAAATCGTTGCCACATTCTGCTTCACGTTCCAATCCACTTTCAATTGCTCGCCATCCGTCATGTTGAACGACAGATACGCCACATCCCTCAATTCGCTGATGGAAATGTGGTTTCGGAAATCCCGAATCGTGTCTGTTACCACAATCTGTTCGCTCTGTTGTTGAGCCAATGCCTCTTCCAAGGCTTGGTTCAAATCCATCTTCACATCGAGAGCCGTCAATTGATAACTTCCGAATCCCGTTAGCAATGCCGACGAGAGCAACAAACTAAAAACCACTATGGCAGAACGAGGAGACATGAGTTTTAAGTTAAAAGTGATAAGTTAAAAGTGAAAAATTGACATATCACTGCAAAAATACAGCAAAACGACGAATTCACCAAGGAATTTCTCACCAAATATGTCCGAAATTTCTCAATGTCAGTGAAATGTCAGTTTCTTGTCAGCCGATGTTTGCATCTTCTTCCCCTCTTTTCCCTACTTTTGCCGCATCAAATTTTATTTATTATGAACAATTTTATGATGAAGTTATTTCTATTCTTCGCTTTTCACTTTTCGTTTTTCACTCTTTCGGCTCAGTCCGAAAAGTCAGTACAACTCGATGAGGTAAAAATCAATTCAGCCCGAGTGGTGGAGAAACCCGACCGCAAAATCTTTTTCCCTACATCGCAGCAGTTGGAGAGTTCCACCTCGGGCTTCAGTCTCCTTTCCAAACTGTCGTTGCCTTACCTCACAGTGAATGAAGTGGCGTTGACTATTACTGCGCCTGCCACGATGGGAGCTGTGCAACTGCGTATCAACGATGTCGTTGCTTCTACCAACGACCTCCTATCGCTTGACTTACAGGCTGTTCAGCGTGTGGAATACATCGACCGTCCTGGTTTGCGCTATGGAGAGGACCTCGGTTTTGTCGTCAATATCATCACGCGTCGTGCCGAAAGTGGATATGTATTGGGCACTCGTGTCGCTCAATCCATCACCTCCCTCATCAATAATGATATGGTTTATGGCAAGTATAATGTGGGGAAGAGCGAGTGGAGCATTGACTACAATCTCGCTTATTCCAATTTGAAGGGTACTCGAAACGAAGAACAGACGGATTATCGATTGGCGGATGGCTCCATCTATCATGTGCAGCGCAGAGACCTGTCACATCATACTCAACAACTCGGTCAGAATCTTCAGCTTCGTTACAACCTGAGCGACTCGCTCCGTATGTTCCAAATGACACTTCGTGGCAAACTCTCAGATGTTAAAAAATCCCGAATTCATCGGGAGATTTCCACGCCTGAAGGTCTATCTTATGCTGACATTAATTCTCCTGATAAGTCCGCTTCTCCTGCTCTCGACATCTACTTCTTTCGCCATCTCACTCCCCGTCAGTCCCTTACCCTCAATGCCGTGGGTACTTACATAGGTTCCGACTACGACTATTCCTACAACGATTATGCATTCCATACCGATGGTTCTGCCTATTCCCTCCAGACAGAAGCACTCTATGAGAATCATTTGAAGCCTTTCAATCTCTCCGCAGGCTTGCAATGGAATCAGAAATATACCGACAATCGCTATACGGGTTCTGCCGTGGCTAAGACAGGCATACGTCGTGGCGATGTGAATGCCTTCACTCAAATCCAAGGAAATTTGGCACAGTTGCAATACGTAGCAAACATTGGGATGTGTCATCAGCACTATCACCAAGGAGACTATCAGCGTAACAATCAGTTTTTCCGTTCCAAGCTGAGCCTTTCCTATCCGCTGTCGTCCTTTTGGTCCTTGAACTACGATTTCTCCTATAAACCCTATCTGTCCATCTTGGCAGCCACAAGCGATGTGGGAGTTATGCGGAATGAACGGGAAGTTAACTTGGGCAATCCTGATTGCCGTTCTTGTCGTCAGATGGAGCACACCCTTTCGCTCGACTATGAGTCACCCCATCTCTATAATTCCTTCTCAGCCTTCTATCGTGGCAACCGCCATGCCTACATGCAGAAAATCTTTCGCACTGCCGACAATCTCTTTGTTTTCACTCGTGCCAATCAGCGCGACATCAAGTTCTTCTATCTTAGCAACTATACCAATTACCAAATCATCCCTGACCACCTCATTGCCACCTTCAACGTCATGCTGGCTCGCATGTGGAACTACGGCGACGACTACACGCATTGCTACACCGCTTGCAACTACCAAGCCATGCTCCAAGCCTACGTGGGACGCTTCTCCTTCGATGCTTCTTTCGACAACGGCTACCGCTTCTTGGAAGGCGAATCGAATGGCGTCAATGGTTCAGACCTCACCCTTTCTGCCACCTACAAGCACAAGGCTATGAGCCTTTCCCTTGCCTGTCAAGGCTGTTTCTCTTCCAACCACTTAGGTAGTCGCACCCTTGTCCTCAATCGTGATGTGCATAAGCAGTTCACTTCCCGCTCCACCGACTTTGGCAACCTCCTCACCCTCACTTTCACTTATCGTTTCTCTCAAGGTCGCAAATATCAATCCCCAACCCAACGTCTCAACCACTCCGATTCCGACTCTGGCATTCTGAAAAACTGATAATTTTGTAAAATAGAATAAAATCGAGATCCCAAGATTTGCTTTTCTATCGTGAGTGGCTTCTGATTGCTCATTACTATATATAAAGGTGACCCGCCAGCAGGTCTACGGGATGCCGACGGGTTCTGTTATCGTTTTTATTCGGACGAGTTATCCAAATAATATCTACATTTCGTATGTAAATATATTGTTTTTTCTTGAATTAAGCAAGATTTCGATTAGTTTTTTTTGAAGAAATAATGCTGAATGTGCTATTTTTTTGTATTTTTGCACCGTGTTTCGTTAGAGACACATAACATATTTAAATAACGAAGCGTTATGCTCGACTTGCTAATGGAAACGTAGGAAACTTCCAATGAACTGCAAGGACGGTGTATCGGTTCGCGCATATAGCGTGGGCTGGTTACTCCTTCTCAGTTCAAGGCAATTCCTACGGCCTCCATTAGAAGAAGTGGTATATCAGTGCCACGCTTCTAAAATTAACTACCCTATTTGGTACTGAACGGGTTATAAATGAATTTTTGCTTATGGATATGGATTTTGTTAATAAAATGAGTGAAATTCATTCATTTGTCGTACTACAGGAGATTTTTGAGTCTTGGGTAAAAGAAGGAGTCATTAATGAAAAAGCATTAGAACTCCAATTGGGATACACTTCTTTGATTACTTATCCCTCAATATATCTGACAAAAGAAAATGCAGAAAAAGAAATTGCCGCAGCAAAAGTTTGTCATGAGATTTTAACGAAATATGCTAAGGATAAAATTAAAGAAGACTTCGCTTCGGACAATGAAATGACGAAAATTGCTACAACACTTATGGTATTACCGCCAGAAAAGTATATATTGACTATATGTAGTGAATTCTTCCATTTGCATTATTTCCTCAAAGGTTTATACTCAAACTATTCTGATGGGCAGCTGGCTACCATAAACGGAGACGACTATGCAAAAGTTTGGCTTAATATTTTCTCTAAAGGGTATCATTTTGAGCCAACAGAAAAAAATATAAATGCCGATCGCTATCATTTCAATGAAGCATTAATAATGATTTCCAAGATGCATCTTTCGACAGAATATAAGGAAAAGATGAATGTTGAAACCATAAAACCACAATTCGAAAAATACTATCACATGAGCAATAATAGTGGTAGCGGAACAGGTTGTATGGTTTCCATTGTTATGTTGTTATTCACTTCTTTAATGGTTGCTTGCAGTATACTATGATTTGGTTTATACTTGCGATTTTATTCGCCATATTGGCATTTTACTTTCATAACACTGCTGATAAAATTGAGAACTCTACCAAGAGTAATCCTCAGCCCTCGTATGCCGCACCTAAATCGAAAACATATTGGGAATCATTCAAGGAAAGTAATCCTACTAAGGCGAAAGAAATAGAAACTCTTTGGGGGCTCGATTTCTCTGCACTTAGTGATAGAGATGCAAGAGAAAAGAAAGAAACGCTTGAACGATTGAGTAAGGGCATGAATTGTTCTATATCTCAAATTAAGGAAAACTATTTGAAGGAGATAGAGAAATATCCTGCTCGTCTAATTCCTCAAATGATTGAATCCACTAGCAGGGAGTCGTCTAGGGAAATGGAAACATTCCATATAGGAAAGGGCAACACTGCATCAACCTTGATGGTTAAATGGTTAAAGGAACGACACAAGGAATTGGGGGCACCAGATGCGAATATTTCTGCGTCGGCATCTGAAAAGGAAATGGAGATTGCAAAGTCATACTTCCCCTATACAAAGATTGAGGATTTGCAAGAGCGAATCAAATCATTAAGGGTAATGTCTGAACTGTTCAAATGCCCAATAGAAGACCTTGAAAAGCTCTATCAAGATGATGTGATGAGTAAATATGATGGCACGTATGAGAATTTCCATTATCTACCTGAAGCATATAAATATATGGTCAATCAAGCCTATGAAGTCGCACCGCGAGTGATGCTAAAACCAGAGAACACTTCATATGGTATAATGTGCGATTGGCTTTCTGACATCATGAAAGCAGAAAGACATAAGTTCCTTGATAGTGGGCAAGCCAGATGTCCTTACTGTCATAGCACCAATGTGAAGTTGCTGATGTTTGATGATGAATTTAAGTGCAATTCATGTAATAAACGATTTGGCGGTTTATAAAAGTAATAATTATGGGACTATTTAGTAGAACAAGGAAACCGATTCCTCCATACGACACTTTGGAGGCTGAGCAAAGGTACGCATTGTATTTCTTATTGGAATACCTAACGACAAGGGGAACTATCCCATTGCACGAAATGTCATTCGCCTTACAGTATTTGGAGAAAGCCGCTATCTATTTCGGTATGACAAAACGGCAAATAGAAGAATTCAAGCCATTTTACAATACCTATGAGAAGATTGTGCCGTACATTATGCAAATCAAGAACAGGCAGATTTTGGAGTATATGATTAGTAACTGCTCCAACATCTTCATCCTAATGGATAGAAGCGATGAGCACAAGCGCATAGGAGCACAAGCGTATAAACTATACGAGGAACTGGGTTTCCATTATGACGAAGTGAGATACATTGTAAACAAATATAAGTATAGAACGGATATATAATAATGAAATGATATAATTTCAAATGATAATACAAACAACACACAAATAATAAAAATATGAAATGATTTATTGCGATTCTTTTAACAATGTCATCTATTGTGGCATTTGCTCAGCAGTTGGATGGGTACAACTGCATTTATTTAAACTCTCATAAAAATAATCAATGGGGGCTTGATGACAGAATAAAGGCTTCTTTTGAAAACAAAGGGTTCAAAGTCGTTACTTCTTATTTGAATTTTTTTTGTTGGATTTGTTATTCTATGCTTTTGTGAAAGGAAAAATTAAGGAGGAGCAATTCTATTGATTTCTATCTCTTTGTCCCTTGTTATAGCTTATGTGTCTTATGTAGACTATGCCCTATCCCAGACTGCTCCTGGAACCATTGGCAATGGGTGTCTGATTAATATGCAGGAACAGATTGCACTTGTCGTCCATTATCACCTTTCCAAAACGTTATTTGTAAGCGCATTTCCTCCCATCTCTCCTCTTTTGCCTCTATTAAAATCTGTGAAAAAGAAATGAGTGAACAAATTATTTCATAAATTTGCAAGCGATATGTGACAAATTAGGACGCTTTACGTTTTTCAAAGAAAAGCAAGATGTTGCAAGACTCATTCAAATACACGTTTCTGCTGCTGTCATTCTTTTCCGCTTCGCTTGCCTTTGCTCAGGTCGAAGGGGAAGGGAAGGACGTGCGGAATGTGGAGCAAAAGGAACTGCAACAGGCAGCAACGTTGCGGACAGATAGCATGACAAAGACGCTGCTCGAAGCGGAGGAACTCGGCAAGTCATCCATCATGTTGAAGGATAATGACTCGTCAACGAGAAGTATGCAAATGAAAATGTTGACCGATGCTGCGAAGCCTTCCTTCAATCGCGCACCTGTCTTAGGGCTTTGGAAAGGTGCCTACATGGATGCGGGTGGTTCCATCATCACCATGCCAGGCATGATGGATGTGGAGTCGGGACGCTTGACTTTCCATCAGTTCATTGGCGACAGATTCATGTTCGAGGTGTCGGGTTTGGCAAACAAATACTGGATGCCTGGACAGTTCTCCTTGCAGAAGCAGTTTGGTGTGGGAGGAAATATAGGTTATCGCCTCAGTCCCTACATTTCCCTCCATGCCTTTGGCACTTACTACGGCAACACACCGATGGTGGGTCCTGCCATGTATCCTTATATGAATATGAGCGAATTTGGCGGTTTTGCCAATGTTCGCATCAGTTCCCGCTTTCGCACTGAAGTGGGTGTGCGTCGCTATTTCAGCCCACTCACCGGACGTTGGGAAACCGACCCGATTATTCGTCCATACGTGAAAGTTGGAAAATCAAAAACCGAAATCGGTGGCATCGACTTTGGTTATTTGCTCAAATCAATAATCATTGGTTCACGTGAAAAACAGATGCAACAGCGAATGGCTCCACCTGTACCTGGAGCCGCGCCTCCTCCACCACCAACTGGTGTGCACCGAATGAAATGAAATGCTAAATTAAGAATGAAGAATTAAGAATGAAGAATGTATATTACCTCCATCCGGATGGTAGTTATCGTTTTCGTTCTTAATTCTTCATTCTTCATTTTTAATTTTACTCCCCTCGCCTTTTGGAGAGGGGTTGGGGGTGAGGCTTTTGTTCTTCATTTCTTTGATTTTCTTGAATCTTTCCTACGATTTCACTGAACGATTCCTTTGATTTTACTGAATTGTCGAGCCCTCAACGTTAACATGGCGAGCGCTCGCCATCGCAACGCCGAGGGCTCGCCATTTCGATGACGAGCCCTCGGCAACTAGTTGAATCCAAAGGAGCGGTTCAGTTAATCCACAAATGCACTTCTGAAAATCCTATAAAACACTTCTGAAAATCCCCAAAATAGCCCCCTTCAGCTCCCCCGAGGGGGAGGGATGAACGTGGAGCGTGAAGCGTGAAGCGATGCTGTCCGGATGACGGTTTTCGTTTACGTTTACGTTTTCGTTCTAATAATCATTCTACATTCTTCAATCTACATTCTTCATTCTTCATTTAATTTATTCCATCAGTTTCCTGTACTTTACTCTTGTAGGTTCCTCACGTCCGAGGCGTTTGAGTTTGTTTTCCTCATATTCCGAGTAGGAACCTTCGAAGAAGAACACGTTGGAATCACCCTCGAAAGCAAGGATGTGGGTGCAGATGCGGTCGAGGAACCAACGGTCGTGGCTGATGACAACGGCACAGCCTGCAAAGTCGTCCAAACCTTCCTCGAGTGCTCGAAGGGTGTTCACATCGATGTCGTTGGTTGGCTCGTCGAGTAAGAGCACATTGCCTTCTTCCTTAAGTGCGAGTGCCAACTGCAAACGGTTGCGCTCACCACCCGACAGCACTCCGCAGAGCTTCTGCTGATCCACGCCCGAGAAGTTGAAGCGGGAGAGGTAGGCACGTGCGTTGATGTCGCGTCCCCCCATGCGGATGAGTTCGTTTCCTCCCGAAATCACGTCATACACGCTCTTGTTCGGGTCGATGCTCGTGTGCTGCTGATCCACGTATGCAAGTTTCACGGTCTCGCCCACTTCGAAGGTACCGCTATCAGGTTTTTCCAGTCCCATGATAAGTCGGAAAAGCGTTGTCTTGCCTGCGCCGTTCGGACCAATAACGCCCACGATGCCGTTTGGAGGCAACATGAAGTTGAGGTCGTCGAAGAGCAACTTGTCGCCAAATGCCTTTGCCACGTGCTGCGCCTCAATCACCTTGTTGCCAAGTCGCGGACCATTCGGAATGAAGATTTCGAGTTTCTCCTCTTTCTCCTTCACTGTTTCGTTGATGAGTTTGTCGTAGCTATTTAGACGTGCCTTACCCTTGGCTTGACGTGCCTTCGGAGCCATGCGCACCCATTCCAGCTCGCGTTGCAGTGTCTTGCGGCGCTTGCTTTCCGCCTTCTCCTCCATTGCCAATCGTTGTGTCTTCTGCTCCAACCAACTGCTGTAGTTGCCTTTCCAAGGAATACCTTCGCCACGGTCGAGTTCGAGAATCCAACCAGCCACATGGTCGAGGAAATAGCGGTCGTGGGTCACGGCAATCACCGTTCCTTCGTATTGCTGCAAGTGCTGTTCGAGCCAGTCGATGGATTCTGCATCGAGGTGGTTCGTAGGCTCATCGAGTAGGAGCACATCGGGCTTTTGAAGCAGAAGGCGACAGAGTGCCACGCGACGACGCTCACCACCACTCAGGTGTTCGGTAGGTTGGTCACCCTCGGGACAGCGCAGTGCATCCATCGCACGCTCCAGCTGGCTATCGAGATTCCATGCATCCGTCGAGTCGATGATGTTTTGCAGTTCGGCTTGACGGGCGAAGAGCTGGTCCATCTTGTCGGCATCCTCATAATATTCGGGCAGTCCGAATTTCTGGTTGATGTCCTCGTATTCGTTGAGGGCATCCACAATGTACTGCACACCCTCCTGCACGATTTCGCGCACTGTCTTCGTTGGGTCGAGGTAAGGGTCCTGAGGCAAGTACCCCACAGAGTAGCCAGGGGAGAACACCACCTGTCCTTGGTATTGAGTGTCGAGTCCTGCGATGATTTTCATCAGTGTGGATTTTCCCGAACCGTTCAAACCGATGATTCCGATTTTTGCGCCGTAGAAGAACGAGAGGTAGATATTCTTCAGCACTTGTTTCTGGTTTTGCTGAATCGTCTTGCTCACTCCCACCATGGAGAAGATAATTTTCTTGTCGTCAACTGTTGCCATAATTGATGTGTATTAGGTTTTGTTGCAAATGTACATAATAAAAATCGATTAGCCAATCAAAGCCACAAGAAAATGTTGGATAATATGTATTCATATCACAAACAACAGATTATGAGTGTTTTCCCGAAAGCACCGCTATAGTTAACGGAAGTTAAATATTGCGATAAAGAGAACAGGTATCAGTTAAATGTTGTATATTTGCAACAGATAACATTTTGGAAGAATAGAATAAAAAGGTTCCGTCCTCTTTCCAAATGTTTTATCATTTAAATCAAGTTTCTAATTAATTAACCCATTTTTCTAATCATTAAAATCTATTGAAAATGAGAAAACTATTCACGTTTTTATTGACCGTAGTCTTTGTTTCGGTCGCTTCATCTCTCAGAGCAGCATCTTACGAGCCTGATGAAGTTTTGACAAGCGTCTCTGTTGGCGACATTTTTGCCATTTATAATTCAGCAGAAGACAAATATCTCTTTGGCTCTGGCGCCCAGAACTTGGGCTATGACATAGCTGACAATGCCTTACAGGACTCAAATTCAGGTTATCTTTTCAAGTTAGAGGAACTTGCAGGTCATTATGTACTTATACTTCAGAATCCTGGTGGTGGTAATTATAATATTTGGGGAAACGTCGGTTATTTGAATTCACAGCCAGCAGACAAAGATTGGAGCTTTATTCTTGGCTTAAATGGTGAGCAGTATGGTCAGGATGGCCAAGATCTCGCTTTGTGGGACATTGAAACATCCGGTGATGGTTTTAAGCTCAAGAACGTTGGTACAGGACTTTACCTCAACAGCAATGCTTCTGCTAAGTTTTCCGAAGATGAAGCTGTGGTTTGGACTTTCTGTACACTGAAGGAGGCTGCAGATGAAATAGTATCTTACGAGCCTGATGAAGTTTTGACAAGCGTTTCTGCTGGCGACATTTTTGCCATCTATGATTCAGCAGCAGACAAATATCTCTTTGGCTCTGGCGCCCAGAACTTGGGCTTTGACACAGCTGACAATGCCTTCAAGAAAACAAATCCAGGTTGGCTTTTCAAGTTATCGGAACTCGCAGGTCATTATGTACTTCAACTTCAGAATCCTGGTGGTGGTAATTATAATATTTGGGGAAACGAAGGTTATTTGAATTCACAGCCAGCAGATGGATCTTGTAGCTTTATTCTTGGCTTAAATGGTGAGCAGTATGGTCAGGATGGCCAAGATCTCGCTTTGTGGGACATTGAACCATCCGGTGATGGTTTTAAGCTCAAGAACGTTGGTACAGGACTTTACCTCAACAGCAATGCTCCTGCAAGGTATTCCGAAGAAGATGCTGTGGTTTGGACATTCTGCACACTGAAGGAGACTTCTGTCGTGAATCCTATTAAAAAAGGTACTTATGATGCAACTGATGCTAATACAAGCTTCTTCACCAACTTCATAGGAATAGGAGAAAATGCCACTTTCGATCCTGAAACAAAAGTGTTCAAAGGCGGCGCATGCGGTTGGCAGTGGGCAGATGGTGTTGACTTTGACAAGTATCAGTACATTGTGATTACCGTTGCACAAAATGTAACAGATGGAGGATGGCAGGTTCACATCAAGGATGCCAATGGCTTGACAATCAGTGGTGACCAATATGGAGCAGACTTCATGAACTTGTGGATTGGTGCTTGGAACAACCACAACTGTCTGAAGATTGATTTGGAAAAGATTCGTACAGAACAGATGTTCGATATCCACCACGTTACAGAACTTTGGATTGATGCTAATCGTCAAGATGGAATAATCTTAGGTAATGCTTATGCTACCAACCAAGTTCCTGAAAACAACAAAAACTGGAACAATGAAGAGAATGGTGATTTCAAACTCACTATCGACAACAACAAATTTGCTACTATTTGTTTGCCATTCGAAGCTTCTGTAGCTGGAGCTTATGTTTATGAAATTGCAGGTAAGAGTGCAGATGGTCTTGATCTCAATATGTATAATGGCATTTTGGAAGCAGGTAAGCCTTACATCATCCAGTCAAATGAGAACGAGAGTGGCAACGTTTATTTCTACAAAGCTACTGCTACAACTGTAGAGACAGCTGGCGAGAACAATGGTCTTATCGGTACATTCGAGGCTATTACTATCAACAACAAGGATTTCTACGTGTTGAGCGGCAACAAGCTCTACTACGCAGACCAAGATGTTAATGTTGGTGCCAACAAGGCATACATCGACATGACAAAGGTTGGTTCCGCTGCTGGAACTAAGAATGTATCCATTTCCTTCGGAGATGTTACTGGCATCGAGAACATTCAGGTAGAGGGTCTGAACGGAAAGGTTTATGACCTTTCAGGCCGTGAAATAATCCGTCCTGCTAAGGGCTTCTACATTGCAAACGGCAAGAAGATGTTGATCAAGTAAAGCCGTTTCATGAGATTAAAAACAATAGTAAACAACTTAAAAGATATAAATATGAAAAAGACATATATTGCACCAAAACTCTCAGGCAGATATACCTTCGTTGATGATCTCATGGTCTCTCTTCCAAGTGGAGGTTCAGCATCAAGAAACAACGTAACCGATGCCGAAGTTAAGGACTTGGCGAATGAACGAGACGAATGGCAAGACGGACTTTGGTAATAGAGTTTTATAAGAAGTTAATTAATATGTGAAGAGGAACCGCCCAGGCAGAGATGCTTGAGCGGTTCTTGTTATTAGTGAGGAATGAGAAGTGAGGAATGAGAAGTGAGGAGTGAGAAGTGAAAAATAAAAAGTGAGGAGTGAGGAATGTCATCCGGATGGAATAACTCCTCACTCCTCACTCCTCACTCCTAATTCCTCACTAAAAAATCCTCACTATTTATTTCGAGAGCACTTTGTTGACGATGGTAACGACATCGGTGATGTCGATGGTTCCGTTTTGGTCCATGTCGCCGTACTTGTGGATTCCCTTTGCGTTAGTGGTGCCATTGCTAAGGATGTAGTTGACTGCCAAGACCACATCGGTGATATCCACACTCTTGTCCATATTCACATCACCCATTTCGTACTCGTAGTTGAGGTAGCATTCGAGAAGTAGATACTCGTCGTAGCCATTGCCCTTGCGATTGAAGTTGATGATGTAGTTGCCAGCTTGGCTGATATTGAAATTCAACTCGTAGAGTTCTGCTGAGGAGAGGTCGGCAGATGAGTTGCTATTGGCATTAGGAGTCGCTGTGTAGTTGTCGCTTTCTGCAATGAAGTTACCATTGACATCGAGAATCTGCACGTTGAAAGCAGGCGATGCCTTCCAAGCTGCGTTGGCAAAGGAAAGTGTGTAGTTACCTTGGGCGAGGGAGAGTGGATAGCCTTCGAGGGTGCCATAGGAAGCACTGGTGTTGCGCCAATAGAGTGCACTGCCTTGATAGCCCGTGAAACCTAAGAAGGTGCGTGGACCACCGCCAACTCCATAAGTGTTAGGATAGGAATGCACGTCGGTGCCATCGGTGGCAATCCATCCTTCAGGCATTCCACCCTGAGCTACGCCGTTGAAACTGAGTTCATAATCCACGGTCTCGTCCGTAAAGATAGGACTGATGGTGACATCGTGGTCAGGAAGGATGAAGGTGCCATCCTCGTTGATGGTGATGCTGCCATCGTTGTAGCTTCGCCAGCCTTCGAAGGTGCAGAAGTCGGCAGGAGTGGCGGAGAGGGTCACCAATGTGCCTGGTTCAGCGGCAGTGATAGAAGCCGTGGCTGTTCCACGCTTGCTTGGGGAAACAATACGGACGTGAGAGAGCTGAATAGGTTCAAGCTTGCAGGAACTGAGGAGGAGTTCGTTCCAGAAAGGGTCGCAATGGAACTGAATCCTGTAGTTGCCGTAGGAAGAAACGGAAAAGATGAATTCTTCGGTGGTTGAACCCGAAACAGTTGTCTTTTTTCTATCCACGTTGATGGTAGTGCTGTATTTCTCGGAATCGGCAACGACATTGCCGTTGGCGTCGAGTATGCGTACTGCGTATTTAGGCTGTCCATTCCATGCAATCACGTTGAACGAGAGCTTGTAGTCGCCACTGGCGAGCATGAGAGGATATGCGGACTGTGCACCATAGGTGAGTGTTCCCTCGATGCTTTCGTTGGCATTGCGCCAATAGACAGCCTTGTTGAAATCGCCAGAGAAGCCATCGAAGGTGCGAGGACCAGAACCATAGCCGTTAGGGTAGGAGTGCTCCTCATTACCGTCGTTTGCTACCCATCCTGCTGGGAGGGTGCCATCGTTCACGCTGGTGAGGTCGAGTTCGAAGGTGGCGCTACTTTGGTCGAGCGGTGAGTAGGTGACACAGTCGATGGTGAAGTTCACGCCTGCCGTATTTTGATAGATGACAGTGTTTGCACCGCTCTTCAACTCTGTTTCCAAAACGGTTTCTTTCCATTCGTTGGTGGCAGTGATTTCCACAGGAATCGTATGACTCACTCCATTCACTTGTGTGGTGAGGTTGAAAGATGAGTCCGATGTGCTGTTGGTATATCTCACGCGGATGGCATATTTACCCGCTTTCTTGATGGTGACGATGTCCCGCAAAGCGGCGTTGGTGTTGGTACCCATTTCCACCATACCCATACCTGAATGTCCACGATAGTCGCGTGCCTGGTTGTATTGGTGGGAGATATGGTTTCCTACACTCTTGAAGTCGAGGTCCTCAGCTTCGTGGATGAGGTCGCCGATGTAGTCGGCTGGTTGCACTGGCAGCGATGCGGAGAGGTTGCTGTGACGATTCACATTGGTCTTTTTGTTCGTGCCGTTTCCTGAGCAGTTGATGGTGAGTTCCACAGGACCGCAGTGGGCGATGCTCAGCGTGTAAGTACCTGCTGCTGCCACCCACGACTCGCCATCGATGTTGGCCTGTGCGTTTGCACGCTTGGAGAAGCTATAGCTTGGCTTGGAGCTGGCACCACGGATGGTGATTTCGTCAACCACGAGGGTGGTGGTGTCGTTACGGTAGTTGTTGAGATAGAAGTCGATGTGGTCGGCATATTCGTTGATGACACCGTTGCTTAGCTTTCCATACACGAGTCCGAGCTGGTTGCAGGTGTTGTATTGGAGCGGAATCTCAGCCGATGCCGTGGTTTGCGAACGGAAATAGGAGAAAGGATAGTAGGTGATGAGTTGGTTGTTGTGGCGTGCCACGAAGAGGTCGCCTGTGCTGACTTCTGGATAGAGATTGTTGAACTCGTTCACCTTGCTCCATTCGCTGGTCCATTTGTTTCCGTACTCGGTGCGCTTCACCTTCACTGGGATGCTCTTTGCCAAGTTGTCGTAGAGGTCGATGACGACAGGGATGGCTTGATAGCGACCTGTCTTCTTGAAGAAGCAGAGATTGTCCATGAACTGACCATTGTTTCGGTTGAATACGTCGTTCTGCTTGTAGAGCCCATCGTAGAGGTTGCCAGGAGCAGCATACTTGGTAGCGTCGTCACTCCAGTTGTTGTCGTTGATGATGACCACCTTGTTGTGAGCTATCACTTCCTGACGAGAAGGGATGTAGATGGTTCCGTCGATGACTTTACGGAAGAGGTCGAGCCAGCCATTGTCGAAGGTTGGGAAGGTTCCCCAGTTGCGACGAGTGAAACCCTCCACGGAGGTTCTGGATGTTTCTCTGAAATCCTCCGTCCAGATGAGTTCGGGACCATCCCAAACGGCGCCACCATTGATGGCGGTCTGTTCGAGTACGGTGCCATAGCCGCAGGAAGCGGGATATTTCTTTCCGTGTCCTTCTTTAAGAATTGCATCGAGTGCACCGTTCCATCCACAGTTGTCGTAGCGCACGCCGTAGTTGGTGGCAAGACCCGAGATGAACGGAGAGAGTGTAACACTCTCGTTGTTGTACCAACAAGAGGATGTGGTGTATTTGTAGAGCCAGAGGCATGCTTCGGGATAATTCTTGCAGGCATTGAGCAAGTCGTTGTTGCGCTTCATCATGCCGATAGGGTTGAGTGCGTGAGACCAGATATTTCCGCAGAAACTGATGGTGAGAAAACCACCATATTTGTGATGCATAGGCACAAGTTTGGCAAAGAGTGCTATGCGTGATGCTTGGGTGCTGGAACTTGCATCGTTTGCCTCGTCGAAACCCCAGAACTGTTCGGCATAGTTCCATCCGAGGAAGTTAGGGTAGTGCTTGAAGAAATACTCGAATGTTTCGAGGTCGTTGTCTTGGATGTGGGTGTGTCCTCCACTTGCTGGCTGGCAAGTGAACCACACGTTGTTGGCGCAGCATACAGATGCCCACGACTTATAGGTGAGCACGGCGTTCTGCGGCATCTTGTAGATTTTGAGGTCCTTGTCGTATTGGCACGAAAGGGAGAGGTTGAAACAGACGTAAGGTCTTACGTCCTCGGGAATGAGATTGATGATTTTTTGTGGGTCGGCATTGTTCCACACGTCGATGTGAATCAGCCACAATGGGTGCTGGTTGTCGATGGGACGACGCGACTGAGCCTGTACGCTTGCTGAATGGACGAAGAGTGCCAAGAGCAAGACGAGAGTCGTTTTGATGGTTCTCATAAGATTTTTATTGTTCGAATTTTGATTAAAATGTGTTTTCACAATAGGAGTTCAGCATAACAAGAAAAAGGTTTCTTGCCTTCCACACACTGAAAGACAAGAAACCTTTTCTAATAATTATTTCACCATCATCTTCTGGGTGATGGTTCTGCCATTGGCATCAGTCTGCTTACGGAGGATGATGCCACGCTGAGGAGCGGAGAGCCGCTGGCCATCGAGGGAGAAGTATTCGGTGCGGATGGCATGGAAATTGGCATCGTTGGCAATGATGTCGATGGCATCCGACTGTGCGTCGATGTTGATGCGGCATTCCAAGATAAGATATTCGTCGTAGCCACCGCTCATATTCTCGAAGTTGATGAGGTAGTTGCCTGCTTCGGTGATGACGAAAGGCAATTCGCGAAGCTGGGCAGACCTTACGGTTGCAGCGGTGTTACCATTTGCATTTGGTGAGGAAGTATAGGTCTCGCCTTCTGCAATGATGGCTCCATTGGCTTTCTGAATCTGTGCACGATAGGTTGGTGAACCCTTCCATGCAGCCATTGCATAATAGAGTTTGTAGCTGCCTGGTTGGAGATTGAGATGGTAGCTGCCTTGCTTTCCGTAAGTGGCACGGGTGTTGCGCCAATAGAGGGCAGCGCCTTGATAGCCGTTGAAGCCTCGGAAGGTACGCGAACCAGAGCTGTAGGAGTTAGGGTAGGAGTGTTCGTCAGTGCCGTCGAGCGTCACCCATCCTGGAGGAAGAGTTCCTGTGTTCACGTCGTTGTAGTTGAGCGTATAGATGTTCGTCTTATCGTTGAAGATAGGCTTGATGTTGACATCGCGCTCAGGCATGATGAAGGTGCCTTCCTCGCTGATGGTGATGTTGCCGACGATGATGTCCCATCCATTGAAAGCAAAGCCGTCGTTAGGTGTTGCAGAAAGCGTCACTTCAGTGCCTGCCTCGCATACGATAGGTGTGGCAGTGGCAGTTCCGCCTTCGGTCTCTGCATCCACGAGGTTGACGTGGTAGAGGAAGCAAGAATTGATTTCAGCATGGGCAATGTTGATGTCGCCTGCTGGGTCGCTGCTGAATTGAACCGTGTATTCGCCATCGTTGGCAACGCTGAAATAGAACTGCTCAGAACTCTCGTTGCTGCTGTTGGTGGCAACCACATTGCCTTTGGCATCGAGGATTGAGACGGATATGGAAGAATCCCCATTCGACTGGGAGTTTTCGTTTTCGCTCTGAAGTTCGTAAGAGAACTTATAGTCGCCTTCCTTGAGGCTAACTGGGTATGTGTTGCCTGCTACCTGAACGCTGTCGAGTTCGAACACGCTGGTGTGCTGGTCGGCAGGGGAATAGGTAACGCAGTCGATGGTGAAGTTCACGCCTGCTGTGTTTTGAATAATAAAGGCGTTTCCACCCTCCTTGAGCTCTGCTTCGACGGTAGCCTCTTGCCAGTCGTTGGTGTTTGTCTTTGAGATGAGTACGCTCTTACGACTGCCGTTGACACGTGTGGTGAGGTTGAAGTTTTTGCCCGATGTGTTGACATAGCGGATGCGGATGGAGTGAGCACCAGGATGCTTGACGTAGATGGAGTCGCGCAAAGAACCAGCTGTGTTACTACCCATCTCCACCATACCCATGCCAGAGTGTCCACGGTAGTTGCGTGCTTGGTTGTACTGGTGGGTGACGAGTCGTCCTACGCTCTTGTAATCCATGTCCTCTGCCTCGTGGATGAGGTCGCCGTAGTAGTCGGAAGGCTGAACAGGAAGGTCGAGGGAAAGGCTACTGTTTGGATTAAGCTTGTCGTTAGCTTTGTCATTGCCTTTTCCTGCACATTGGATGCTGAGCTCCACTGGACCGAGGTGCTTGATGGTCAAGGTGTAGATGCCAGTTTCCGCATCAAACTGCTCAGTAGGGGTGTTTGCCTTAGCTGCCACGCGCTTGGAGAAAGTGTAACTTGGTTGGGAAGTGGCTCCACGGATGATGATTTGGTCGGTGACGAGCGTGGTGGTGTCGGAACGGAAGTTGTTGAGATACACATCGATGTGGTCTGCATATTCGTTGATGACACCGTTGCCGAACTTGCCATACACCAGTCCGAGCGTATCGCATGAGTTGTAGAGCAAAGGTATTTCAGCCGAAGCGGTTGTTGCTTTGCGGAAATAGGAGAAAGGATAGTAGGTGATGAGTTCGTTGTTATGACGTGAAACGAAGAGGTCGCCCTTGCTGATTTCAGGATAGAGCTTGTTGAACTGTGTGACCTTGCGGGACTGCGAAGGCCAAGTGGAAGAATAGGCAGTGCGCTTCACCTGTGTTGGTATGGTCTTGGCAAGACTGTCGTAGAGGTCGATAACGACAGGAATGGCTTGGTATCGACCTGTCTTCTTGAAATAGGTGAGGTTGTCCATGAACTGTCCATTGCCTTTGTTGAAGTGGTCAGTCTGCTTGTAGAGACCGTCATAGAGGTCGCCTGGAGTCGCATATTTCGCAGCGTCGTTGCCTGAATTGTCGTTGTTGATGATCACCACCTTGTTGCGTTCGATGACTTCCTTGCGAGAAGGGATGTAGATGGTTCCGTCGATGACTTTGCGGAAGAGGTCGAGCCAACCATTGTCGAAGGTGGTGAAGGTGCCCCAGTTTCGGCGCTCATAACCGCCCACGTTGGTATGGTTGAGTTCTCGGAAGTCCTCTGTCCAAATGAGTTCGGGACCGTCCCACACAGCTCCACCATTGATAGCAGTTTGTTCGAGTACAGTGCCGTAACCGCTGGCAGCAGGGTATTTCTTTCCGTGTCCTTCGCCGAGAAGTGCATCGAGGGCACCGTTCCATCCGCAGTTGTCGTAGCGCACACCGTAGTTGGTGGCAAGACCCGAGATGAACGGAGCGAGGGTGACACTTTCGTTGTTGTAGAAACAAGAGGAGGTGGTGTATTTATAGAGCCAGAGGCATGCTTCTGGATAATTCTTGCAAGCGTTGAGCAAAGCGTTGTTGCGCTTCATCATGCCGATGGGGTTGAGTCCGTGCGACCAGATATTTCCGCAAAAGCTGATGATGAGCACGCCACCATATTTGTGGTGCATAGGCACGAGCTTGGAAAAGAGCTGCAGACGTGATGCCTGAGAGCTGGAACTTGCATCGTTTGCCTCGTCGAAGCCCCAGAACTGCTCGGCGTAGTTCCATCCGAGAAAGTTAGGGTAGTGCTTGAAGAAATATTCGAAGGTGAAGAGGTCGTCATCCTGAATGTGGGTGTGTCCTCCACTCGCTGGCTGGCAAGTGAACCACACATTGTTGGCACAGCATACGGATGCCCATGACTTATAGGTGAGCACGGCGTTCTGTGGCATCTTGTAGATTTTGAGGTCCTTGTCGTATTGGCAAGACAGCGAGAGGTTGAAGCAGACGAAAGGTCTTACATCCTCAGGAATGAGATTGATGATTTTTTGTGGGTCGGCATTGTTCCACACGTCGATGTGGATCAGCCAAAGAGGGTGTTGCGAGTCGATGGGACGACGCGACTGAGCCTGTGCCGAGGAGACGCTTATGAGAAGCATCAAGAAAGGGAGAAAGGAAACAATGAACTTTTTCATAAGAACAATCAGTTTCAGAAATGGGAATAATGGGACGAATGGGGAAGGGTGGGAATGATTGGGAAAGAGAAACCCACCTCTCACAAAGAGGGTGAGGGGTGGGTTTTGAGTGTCTATCTACCCCCTCCCTCACAGGGAGGGTGAGGGGAGGGTCTGGGGTTATTTCACAATCTTCTTAGTGATGCTTCTGCCGTTAGCGTCGTACATCTTAACGATGTTGATACCCTTCTGAGCAGTAGCTGTGCGTACACCACTCACTGTGTAGAATTCCTTGCGAACTGCGTTGAGTTCCACGTCAGCCTTGAGGTTTTCAATACCTGTTGCGTAGTCGAAGCCTGGGAGTGGAGCCACGAAGAAGAGGCGTGCGTTGCCAACCTGAGAAGTACCTGTCCAGAAGTCAGTTGGGTTACCTGTTGAATCCATTGCCTTGCCAGAAACATACTGCTCGTGAACACCGAAGGTGAGCGTACCTTCCTTCACCTGGATGTCGTGGATAACACCTACAGGGCTTGAACCGCTACCTGCTGCACGGTATGGACGAACTGACTGCTCTGCATCGCCGTCACCCTGAGCGTAAGAGTACATATCCCAAACGCCAGTCTCGTCGTTCTGAGCGTTGTAGCCGTAGCCGTTGATAGCCTTGCAGTTGTCTGGAGTACGAGTATCGAGTTCCACTGCGTAGATACCTACAGGGAGGTCTTCGAGTGTCTGCGACATGTCGTAGTTGTTGTTACCGTAGCTGTTGATACCGCTTGAAGTTACGTATTCGATAGCTGTAGGAGCAGAACCGCCGAAGCCAGGAGTGTTACCAGTGATAGTCCAGCCTGGGAAGCCATCCTTGCCATATTCGCGATAGAACTTAGGGTTCTGGATAGCACCTGTGAGTTCGATACCCTTCGTTACGAGAGAGTCAGCGTTGAGGTTATCGTAGAGCTCAGTCATCACGTCATCGTTCAATTCACCATTGATGATGAGTTCGTAGATGCGCATCTTGTTAGCATAGTTGAGAGCCTTAGCCACTTCGCGGTCGTCAGTAGTTGCTTCGTAAGCAGCGTTGATGGCATCCTCAGCAGCTGTAGCGATGGTAGTTGCAGTCTGAGTAGCCTTGTAGAGACCCCAAGTGAGGAGGTCGGAGCAACCCTTCACCTTACCGAGCTGAGCAGCAGCGTTGGTGAGTGTAGGAGCGAGTTCAGCGAGAACGTCGTCAGCGAGGTCAGTAGGGTTGGTTTCACCATACTGATTCATGATGCCGCTGGCAGTCTGGTAAGCCTCAGTGTTCTCATACTTCGTGCCCTGGAGCTCAGCCATAGCGATAGAAGCCTCGTCCTTAGCGATGTTGAAGTCGTCGATATTCTTGATACGAGCAGTGAGAGCTGCTGCGATTTCCTCGAGCTTGTCGATTTCAGCCTGTACCTGAGAAGGAGCAGTGAAGCCACCTGCCTCAGCCTTTGCGATTTCAGTGATGAGTGCAGTCTTGGTGTCACCATTATATGCTGCATCTTCAGCGTCAGCCAAAACAGCCTTAGCTGCTTCCAGAGCCACGTTGAGCTGCTGCTTGTAGTAAGCTGCCTTCGATGGCATGGTGATTACCTGAAGGTTTGCGAGCAAGTACTCCTGCCACTGTGCTTCAGCAGCCGTGAAGCGGAGAACGTAGTAACCTGGAGTAGGAACAACGAAGTCTGTTACACACTTCACGGAACCCGTCACCTTACCAGTAGCACCGTTTACGTTTGGAGCAGCGAGGATGTCCTTGAACTCAGCATACACATTGCCGTTGAGGTCTTCGAGTGTGAATGTGAAGGTTGGTTCGCCCTTCCAAGCAGCCATCAAGAACTTCACCTGATACTTGCGAGCGTCGAGCTTGAGAGCAACGCCTTCTGGCATTTCAGGGTCGATGCTTCCATCTTCGAAGGTGTAGTCCTTCACCTGCTCACCAAATGTACACCATCCTTCGTTCGTACCACGGGAACCCCAGTACATAGCCTTGTTGAAGTCGCCGCTGAAGCCTTCGTACAGACGAGTACCACCGCCACCAGGGTTGCCGCCCCAGTTGTAGTTCATCTGGCTGCCGTCGTCGTTGAAGGCATAGAGGTGATAGCCAGCTTCGTTGTATGTGATCCAACCTTCAGGAACACCACCCGTCATTTCGTGGTCGAAGTCAGAAGCATAGACAGTTTCCGATTCGCTTGTGTCGGTGTCAACACCCACCTGGAACGACACTTCCTGGTCGCTTGTGCAAGTTTCGCCGTATGTGCTCTGCACACCACTTACGCGAACGATGTATTCACCGTCAGCGAGGGGAGCGCCCGTACCGCAGATGATACCCTTGCTGTCGCTGGTGAGGTTCATGAACTTGGTGAGGTCGGTTGACTTACCGTTGCTATAGAGCACTACAGAAGCCGTTGAGAGGTCGATTTCCTTGTTGTAGAAGAAATAGACATTTGCCACGTCGGCAGCCTTCAGTTCGAACGATTCGTTCTCAGGCACGGTGCGAACGAGTTCAGGCGCTTCCCATGCAGAAGGGATTTGTTCGATGGTTTCGTCCCACTCAGCAATTTCAGCAGCGAATGGGAGCACCTTCACTTCGCCTTCCACGTCGGCAGAAGGACGCTTCTCATTCGTGTAGATGATAGGGCAGTCCTCAGCAGGAGTGAAGCTGAGTTCCACCACGTCAGTCTCTTCCAAGCCCACTTCCTCGAAGAAAGCATAGAGATAACCGTCGGGCTTGCCTTCGAGATAGTCAGGAGTGAGTACCTGGTCGCCCACCTTCACGCTCACCTGAGATGGGTCGAGCACGAGCGTACCGCCAGCGTTCTTAGCCAATGCAGAGATGTTGGTTGCATAGCCGAAGTCGATTCTGATGGCATAGTCCGTGAATGTTGCACCCGCGATGGTAGCCTTCTCGAGCACGATGTCGTCGAGCTGGTAGAGCCCAGGGTTGTAGAGGTTGATAGTGATGAAATACTGATCAGCAAACTCAGTCATGCCATCCGAATAGTAAATCGTGTCGCCAGCCTCAGTGATTTCCTTGATGTTCTTGTTGTAGTTCGAGAAATACTTGTCCTGCAAAGCCTTGTTGGTGAAGAAGGTGACGTTCCTGATGTGCCGCCATTCGCCCGTCATGCCGCTTGTGTAGTTGAAGTAGTATTCAGAGCCAGAAGGAGCCACCGTAGGCGCTTCCACCTGCTCGAAACCAATCGAGAGTGAGTTCTTGATGGACGTGTTGCCTTTGGAGCCATCCGATGCCTCATACTGAGGGTCAGCCTTCACCCAATAGGAGATGCGGTAACTGGTGTTGTCCTCCAACTGTATGTTGCGGATTTTGAAACCACGGTCCCACGGGTTGCCCTTGAAGGTGTTGGTGTTATCCACTTCCAAAGCATATTCGCCAGAGTGGGCGTCCGTACCCTGCTCATTCCATGTGTCGTCAGCTTGGAGATTGATGTGATCGGCAAAGAAGCCAGCGAACTGTGTAGAGTCCTTCGTTGTATAGACACCCTTAGGTTCGTCGCTTTCAAACCCAATCTTCAGGATTTGCTGCGCGTTAGAGCTAAGCCCAACCGCTGCAAAAGCTGCCAAGAGTAAAGATTTCTTGTTCATAAGATTTTGTTTTTTGTAGTTAATATTGATGAGAATAAATAATGTATGTTCGTCAACATGTCACGCATGGCGACAGAATTCGGATGCAAAATTATTTTTTCGTGAAAACAAAACCAAATTTTTTAAAACATTTTTTGTAACACATATCTTTGGAAATGTAACATTATTTAGAAACCTTTTGATTATCAGGTGTTTATAACCTATTTGGTTGACGATTGGAAAAAGAAAAAACATGAAAAAATTTGTAGGAATGTGTGCTTTAGCGTAACTTTGCCACAGAAAAACAACTATTCAAGGTTATAATAAAAACGCCTACAATGAAGAAAAGTAATTATGTTATTTTAGCACTTTCCCTGTTATTGTGCTGTTTTGATTTGAAAGCTGAAGATGGAAGTCGTCTTTGGCTGAGAGCCGAGAAAAATGCTCAGCAAGTTCAACCCCAGGTGAAACTGAAAGGAAAGAAAGATGCTACGCTGCAAATTGCACGCGACGAAATCTTGCAGTATTGGAAAGGGAAAAAAGTCCTTCTTTGCGTAACGAAAGATGGAAAAACATCCGATGGATTCGATATTTTTGACGATGGAAAGGCGATTCATATTGAGTCGGCTACCAGCCTTGGTGTACTCTATGGCGCCTACACCTTATTAAGAATGCAGGCAATGGACCAAGCGTTGCAAGGAAGAGTGAGTGAGACTCCTTGCTACGACATCCGCATCCTGAACCATTGGGACAATCCCAATGGCACTGTGGAGCGTGGATTTGCGGGACGCAGCATCTTCTGGAAGGATGGTGCCCAGTCTCAAAGGAATCATGTAGATGCAACGCCTAATCAGGTGGATGGTTTGACGGGTGCTTCCGCTCTTTTGGATGAAACAGACAAGGCTTCTACCAAGAAGGCACAATTGTCGCCTGAAGAAAAGGTTTGGAAAGCATACGCTCGTGCCAATGCTTCGATTGGTATCAATGCCACGGTTTTGAACAATGTGAATGCGAAGCCTCTCATGTTGGGCGAAGAAAAGTTGCAGGAAACCAAGCGCATTGCTGATGTGTTGCGTCCTTACGGCATCAAAGTCTATCTCAGTGTGAATTTTGCCTCGCCTAAGGCACTTGGTGGACTTCCTACGGCTGACCCCCTCGATAAGGATGTGCGCCAGTGGTGGAAGGACAAGGCAGACGAAATCTATCGTTTGATTCCTGATTTCGGCGGATTCCTCGTGAAAGCCAATTCTGAAGGCGAGCCTGGTCCGATGGATTATGGACGCACCCATGTGGATGGAGCGAATATGCTCGCCGAGGCACTTGCTCCTCATGACGGTATTGTCATGTGGCGTGCATTTGTCTATTCAGCTACGGGAAGCGACCGTGCTGCTCAAGCTGTGGAGGAGTTTATGCCATACGATGGCAAGTTTGCCAACAATGTCATCATCCAGATTAAGAATGGTCCTGTGGATTTCCAACCGCGCGAACCTGTCTCTCCTCTTCTCATGTCGATGAAGCAAACCAAGACGATGATTGAGGTGCAAATCACGCAGGAGTACTTGGGCGAGAGTGTGCACAGTGTGTTTTTGGCTCCGATGTGGCGCGAGTGCTTCGATACCTTGAAAGCTCCCGATGGATTCGCTAATTTTGAGAAACATGAGGAAGGTCGAAAGACGGCTTTTGCTGGTGTTGCCAACATTGGTGATTCTCGCAATTGGTGTGGTAGCGACATGGCACAAGCCAACTGGTATGCTTTCGGTCGTTTGGCATGGAATCCCAATTTGAGTAGTGAACAGATTGCTCGTGAGTTCTTGATGCAGACATTCTCGAAAGATATGAGTTTTGTATCTGCAATGACTCGAGTGATGTGTGACTCTCGCGAAACCTGTGTGAAGTATATGATGCCGCTCGGACTTCACCACATCTTTGCGGGTGGACACCACTATGGTCCTGAGCCTTGGTATGCTCCTAACGGAGTTCGCGAGGATTGGTTGCCACGTTTTTATCATAAGGCAGATGCCGAAGGTCTTGGTTTCGACCGCACGGTAGAGACGGGTAGTGGTGCCACGAAGCAATACCCACCTTCTCTTTTCTCCTTATATAATGATATAAACAAATGTCCAGATAATCTCATCCTTTGGTTCCATCATGTGAAGTGGAACCACGTCATGCGCAATGGAAAAACACTTTGGAACAATCTCTGTCTCACTTACGAGGATGGTGTGAAGGAAGCAGAAGCACAGGCTGAGGTTTGGCGCTCCATGAAGCCATACGTGGATGCCGACCGTTGGAATGCCTTGATGCAGCGTTACGACCGTCAGGCACGTGATGCTTGGTGGTGGCGCGATGCCTGTGTGCTCTATTTCCAGCAGTTCTCTAAACTCCCATTGCCAGATGGCTACCGTCCTGCGAAGTTCAAGTTGGAGGACCTGATGCGCTATCGCCTTCGCATGGACAACTACACGGCTGCGGATATGAACAAACTACCATAACGCCACAAACGCTTCAGACAATCTTCTGAAGCGTTTGTTCTGTTTTAAAGCCACGCTTGTGTGGATTTACTAAAGCATTTTAAAGGATTACCAGAAAGGATTTTTTGGATTGACTGAACCAATCCTTTGGATTTAACTAGTTGCCGAAGGCTCGTTATCGAAATGACGAGCCTTCGGCGTTTCGATAACGAGCCTTCGCCGTGTTAACGTTGAGGGCTCGACAATTTAGTTGAACCTTTAGCTCGGCGCAAGCCAATCAAAGGAAAAGCTCAGTTGAATCAAAGGGCAAGTTCAGTGAAACCAAAGGATAGTGCCGCTAAAATCGAAAAAGAGAATCAGTGCATTCGAAGTCTTTCTGAGCATTATATCCTCATGCGATTAAACAGATGAAAGATGGGACAATGACACATCTACGCATTAGTTCTTGAGTGATGAGAAAATGCGATGGATTCGCCCAAAATTGTTGGGATGTTACAAAAACAATAGATGTTCAGACAGGTAATTTAAGGAAATGTAACATTTTAGAAAAAGCGTGTTACAATTCGTGAAAACGGATTGATTTTTACTTTGTAATTTTGCATCGGAATTAGTTTGCCCCTACGGAAATGCATCCTAACACCGCTTTTTTGACTAACGACGAAAGAGAAATTAACCAGAATATAAAATCAACAACTAACATGAACCTTTGCAAAAGAAAACGCAAATCGACACTGTTGGCTATCCTGTCCCTTGTGATTGCTTCAGCGTTCGTGATGACTTCGTGCGAAGAGGGTTACACTCTTGGAAAAGAGGATCCTGATTGGCTCGGTTCAAGCATCTACGACTACCTGAAGAGCAATGGCAACTATACCAACACGGTGCGACTCATCGACGACTTGGGTTATGCTCCTGTCCTTTCCAAGACGGGTAGCAAGACTCTGTTCGTGGCTGATGACAATGCTTATGCTCGCTTCTTCAAGCAGAACAAGTGGGGCGTGAGCAGTTACGAAGGGCTTACTCTTGCCCAGAAGAAATTGCTTCTCTATGGAAGCATGATTAACAACTCCTGTCAGGTTGCTTACCTGTCCAGTTCGGAAGGTCCTACAGAGGGTGACTGTATGCGTCGTTTGACCAGTCAGTCGGAGTACGACTCCATTCCTCTCGTGGCTCCATCGGCTATGCCTGAGACTCCATACTGGCAGTACTATCGCGACCAGAACAAGACCATCCCAGTGATGATGGACGCTACGACACCTCCAATGATTCACTTCATTGAGATGTTCCTGAACAACCAGCTCATCACCAACGATGACGTGGACTTCTTGTTCAATTTCAAGCGCGACCGCAAGCCAGGTGATGCCGACGTGAATGGTATCATCATGGAGGAGCAGAACATCAAGTGCTCGAATGGCTTCATCCACAAGATGGCTGAGGTGGTTACTCCGCTTCAGAATATGGCAGAACTGATTCGTACCACAAAGAACTCGCAGGGGTACTCGAAGTTGCTCGACCGCTATTGCGCACCTTATTACGCAGGTGACGTGGTGACGCGCGAGTACAATCGACTCTATGGCACGAACGTGGATTCCGTGTTCCAGAAGAGCTATTTCTCCCAGCGCTCTCAGGGCGGAACTGCTTTGGTGCTCACTCCTCAGGAAGGTCCAGTGAACGGAACGCTAAAGTTCGACCCAGGATGGAACCAGTTCTATTCTCAGACCAATGCGGGTATTGCTACCAACGTGGCATTGCAAGAGAACATGGGTGTGATGATTGTTCCAAGCGACGAGGCACTGGAAAGATATTGGCACGAAGGTGCAGGCAAGGCATTGAAGGACCGCTATGGCAGTTGGGAAAACGTGCCTGACGGTGTGATTGAGAAGATGCTCAACGTGAGCATGCTCAACTCCTTCGTAAATTCCGTTCCAAGCAAGTTCAACACCGTGCTCAACGATGCCAACGATGAATTGGGCATCAAGGTGGAGGACGTGGATAGCGTTGCCATCGCATGTAATGGTGCCGTTTATTTCACCAACAAGGTATTCAACCCAGTGGCATACATTTCCGTTTCGTTCCCTGCTTTGGTGAACGAGGAGACAATGGGTATCATCTATTGGGGTATTGAGCAGCTCGGTTATGAGGTATATCTCAATTCCCAGAACTCATTCTATAGTTTCTTCATCCCTTCGAACAACGCTCTGTTGGAATACATCGACCCTTGTTCGTTCGGAAAGGCAAATACGCAACTCTTCCGTTTCCACCTCAAGCCTGAGGCTCAGACTGAGCGAGAGAAGGTGTGGGCTTCCATTTGGAACTACAACGTGGAGACTGGTGAGGTGACGGACTCTATCAGTGAGGCTTCCTACAATCAGATTATCAACCGACTGGAGGACATCCTCAACACCCACATCATCATTGGTGACGTGGAAGACGGAAACACCTACTACAAGACAAAGGGTGGCGGCATGATCAAGGTGAACAACGCTTCGGCTCGCGACAAGGGTATGACCGTGGAAGGTAGCGACCAGAAGGCGAAGGGGACGGTGGTTCCTGTTTCGAACTTCTTCGACGAGAGTGTGGAAGGTAACGGACGCACCTACGTGCTCGATGCAGAACCTATGCTCTCTACACGCAAGACGGTTGCCGATATACTTTCGGAACATGAGGAATTCTCTGCGTTCTACAACCTGATGCAGGGTAGCTCGTTCTTCGAAACGACTCACGTGATAGGTACCGACCGCCATGCTTGTGGTGGCACGAACATCAACTTGTTCAACACCTTCAACTACTCGGTGTTCGTTCCTACGAACGATGCTATCCAAAAGTTGATTGCTGAAGGTAAGTTGCCTACATGGGAACAGGTGGATGAAGAAGAGGACGAAGAGCTGGCAGACAGCTTGACGCACGTGATTGAGAAATTCATCCGTTACCACATCATGGATAACTCTGTCTTAATCGGTATGGGTGCAGACAATGCCAACTACGAGACGGCTGCCTACGAAGTGTTGGAAGACAACTTGAGTTATCACAAGTTGGACGTGACGTACGACAACAGCGGCATCTCGATTGTGGATGAAGCAGGCGTGAAGCACAGCGTGCAGACAGCTGGCGGCCTCTACAACCTGATGGCTCGTGAATACCAGTACGACAGCGCCAGCGCTCCGAGTGCCCAGAACATCTATACCAGTTCGTATGCTGTGGTTCATCAGATTGACGGTGCATTAGACTATCATAAATAAATAAGGTGCAGAAATATGAAACTACATAAATTATTCCTACTTATCACATTGCTTGCTGGCGGATGCGTGAATGCTTTCGCGCAGACCGCAGGCACGATGATTCACGGTACTGTGGAGGATGAGATAGAACCTTTGATGATGGCGAACGTGGTGGAGATAGACGAGCAGCAGCGTATCGTGGCGCATGCGGTGACGGATGTGAATGGTAATTTCTCGTTCAAAATCGTGAATCCTAAGCACAGACTTCGTATCTCGTATATTGGTTATGTGACTCAGACTATTCCTATCAGGGGGACAACCTACAAAATCCGCATGCGGAGTAGCACGCAGTTGACGGACGTGGTGATTCAGGCGAAGAAGGTGGTGCAGTCGAGTGGTCTTGCCATTCCTGAGCGTGAGCTTTCCATCGCTCACCAAACGATCGATGCGAAGGAATTCGAGGGACTGGGTGTGACTTCCGTTGACGAGGCATTGCAGGGACGTATCGCAGGTCTCGACATCGTTGCCACTTCGGGTAACCTCGGTTCGGGTTCTCAGATGCGCTTGCGTGGTGTGAGCACCATCAATGGTAATGCCAACCCATTGATTGTGGTGAATGGTAATATCTTCGAGACGGACAACAATAACAACTTCGACTATGCGAATGCGAGTGAGGACCAGTGGTCGGAACTGCTGAATGTGAACCCCGACGATATTGCTTCCATCACGGTGCTGAAGGATGCAGCGGGTACTGCCATCTGGGGTTCTCAGGGTGCTAATGGTGTGATTGAAATCAAGACGAAGCGTGGTCAGAGGGGTAAGACCCGTGTGAGCTATTCCTACCGCACGACGCTGACTCACCAGCCTGCAGGTATGCGCATGCTGAATGGTGACCAATACACGATGCTGATGAAGGAGGCTTACTACAATCCGTTGCTTTCGGATGCAGCGAGCAACATCGTGGAATTCAACTACGACCCTTCTTTCTCGGAATATGAAATGTATAACAACAACACCGACTGGAGGAAGGAAGTGATCAAGAACGGTTTGTTGCAGAAGCACTACGTGACGATTTCGGGTGGTGGTGAGAAAGCCAACTTCCGTGTGTCGGGTGGTTGGGACACGCAGACAGGTACGGTGCTTGAGCAGCGCTTGAACCGTTTCACGACGCGTGTGGCTCTCGACTATTTTGTGAGCAACCGTATCAAGGTGGTGACCGACTTCAACATGACCTACACGAAGAACGAGCGAAACGCTGGCAACCTGTTGGGCACTGCCTATCAGAAGATGCCTAACCTCTCGGTGTGGGAACAGGATGCGAACGGCAATGACCTGCCTGACTACTACCACATGCTTCCCAACGTGAGCAACGAGCTCCGCAGCGACCAGCTCGGACTGGTGAACCCTGTGGCTTTGGCTTATCAGGCAAAGAACAACGATTCGGAATATGCCATCCAGCCTGAATTCCAGTTGCATTACGAGCTGTTAGGTACGGACGATGCGTCGCATCGCTTGAAGTATGAAGGCAAGATTCTCTTTAGTATCAATAACAGATATAACGACAGCTACTATCCATCGAGCCTCGTGACAACGGGTTGGTCGGCTACGGACAACAACAAGAGCACGAGCAGTTCGTCGAAGAGTACTGCCGTGACGACCACTCACCGAATGACTTTCACTCCTCACTTCAGCAATCAGGATCATTCGGCGATGGTGATGGGACAGTTCCAGTTGACCAGCGGTACGTCGAAGGGTGCATCGAGTGGCATCTATAACTTGCCAACTGGAACGATTGAATCGACCACCGCCGATGGCGTTGTGAACAGCTTGGGCACGAGTGCTGGTCAGTGGCGAAGCGTCTATATGACCTTCTCCGCACACTATGCCTACAAGGGCAAGTATATCGCCGACTTCAGCGTCCGTCGAGACGGTACCACGAAGTTTGGTGACAGTCGCCGATGGGGTAACTTCCCAGCTCTCTCTTTCCGTTGGAATGCCAGCGACGAGCCTTTCATGGAGAAGCTCCCTTGGTTGACGATGCTTTCCGTTCGTCCAGGATGGGGTAAGGTAGGTTCGCCTCCAGGTGGCGAATATCTCTACTTCTCGAAGTATTCCAACACGGATGCTTATAACCAGGCTTCTTCCATCTATCAGAGCAATATCCGCTTGAACATGTTGCAGTGGGAAGACCAGGAAACATGGAATATCGGTTTCGACCTCGGTTTCTTGAACAACAAACTGACTGCCGACATCAACCTCTACACGAACAACAAGACGAACCTCTTGATGTATAACCGTGCCATTCCTTCCTCTTCAGGTTTTGCCAACCTCAGCGTTCAGAACAACGGACGTATGCGCAACAATGGTTGGGAAGTGAACCTCAATGCTCGCGAGATTGTGAAGGCAGGCAAGTTCTCCATCAGTGGTAACTTGAGCTTTGCGAACAACAAGAACGAAATCATGGAGATGGACGAAACCATCTTAGAGAGCTTGAACAACGAATTCAACAACAACAATGGTAGCTACCTCACCCGCGTTCAGTTGCACAACCCATTCGGTAGTATTTATGGCTTCCGCTACAAGGGCGTTTATCAGTACTCCAAGTATTCGCCAGAGGAAGTGCCAGGCGTGAGTGGTCCAAATGCTCCTGTGGCTCGCGATGCAGAGGGCAATGTGGTGATTGACAAGTATGGCCTCACCGTGCCAATGGTGTTTGGTTACGACAACAACACGAACTCTGCTATTTATGAATTCAAGGGTGGCGATGCCATCTATGAGGATATCAACCACGATGGTAACATCAACGAACTCGATATTGTCTATCTGGGTAGTTCGCTTCCTAAGTTCCACGGTGGATTCGGTGTGAAGTTCAACTATGGCAGATGGCAGCTCAACACGCAGTTTGCTTTCCGCGTAGGCAACAAGATTGTGAATGCAGCCCGCATGAATGCCGAGTCGATGTACACCAACAAGAATCAATCGACTGCAGTGAACTGGCGTTGGCGTGTGGAAGGCGACGTTGCCCAAATCCCTCGTGCACTCTACAAGAGTGGTTACAACTGGTTGGGTAGCGACCGCTTCGTGGAAAAGGGCGACTTCCTCCGTATGAACTACGCTCAGCTCAGCTACAGTTTCGACCCTAAGATGCTGAAGCCACTTGGCATTTCGTCGTTGAGCTTCTATCTTAGTGCGAACCAACTCTTCACGCTCACCAGCTATTCGGGTGCATCTCCTGAAGTGGGCTACGGCGGCTATGGTGTGACTACCGATAACGCTCAAACTCCTCCTGCCAAGAGTTATACACTCGGTCTTACTGTTCAGTTCTAAAAGCCCCCTCCTAACCTCCCCGAGGGGAGGGAAAGAAGCCCCCTCCTATCCTCCCCGAGGGGAGGAAAAGAAAGCCCCCTCCTATCCTCCCCGAGGGGAGGGAAAGGAAGTTACTCAAGCAATGACGTTACATTTAAAAGTATAATATGAAAGATAATATTAAACATCAGATAAGAAGCGGATTGAAGATGTTGCTCGCATTCTTCATTCTTCATTCTTCATTCTTCATTTTCACGGCTTGCGATGATTTTCTGAGCATTGTTCCTCTGAACGATATTGTGTTGGAGAACTACTGGACGGAAGAAGCCGACGTGAACAGCGTGGTGAACAGTTGCTATGCTCAGCTCGAATCCAACGATTGCATCAATCGCATGCTGATTTGGGGTGAAGTGCGTAGCGACAACTTCACAAATGGTTCGGGTACGGGCAACGACCTCAATCAGATTCTCAAGGAGAACATCCTCGAAACCAATAGTCTCACCACATGGCAGTGCTTCTACCAGTGCATCAACCGTTGCAACACGGTCATTCACTATGCACCAGGCGTACATGCCATCGACCCTAACTACACAGAGGCGGAAATGAAGGCACACATTGCTGAAGTGTCTGCCATCCGCGACCTCTGCTATTTCTATCTCATTCGCGCTTTCCGCGATGTGCCTTACACCACACAACCTTCCATCGACGACACGAAGGAATTCCGTATTCCTGCACAGAAATTCGAGGTGGTGCTTGATAGCATCATCAACGACCTCGAAGCTGTGAAGGGCGATGCCGTTCGTTCCTATGGAGATGAATCGGTTGAGAATAAATGCCGCATCACTCGCTGGGCGATTTATGCCATGCTTGCCGATATGTATCTCTGGAAAGGTGAGTATCAGAAAACCATCGACTACTGCGACCTGATTATTGACGAGAAGATTCGCGAGTATGAGGAAGAATTTGAGGAGGACCCTACTGGCATGACGGTAGAACTCTATGGCAAGTATCCACTCATCAGTGAGGCGCCAAGTAGTTCCACTTATGCAGGAAATGCTTACGATGAAATCTTCGGTACTGGCAATTCGTTCGAAAGTATCTTTGAATTGAATTTCGTACAGAACCAATCGACGACGAACGGCACTGTTGCTAACTACTATGGAAGCAGCAGCAACGCCGCAGGTCAGCTCTCTGCACCTTCCTACCTCTTTACGGATGCTTATGCAGGACTGAACGACTATTTCAAGAAGACCGATGTTCGTTTCCTCGAAAACATGGCAGAGTCAAACAGTCGCATCCTCGTGAAGAAATACGTGAATGAGGAGGTTCGATTCCGCAGTACCACCACAACAGGTGGTATGCCAACCGTCACTTCTTCTGCTCGTTCTCAGAACTTCGCCAACTGGATTATCTATCGTCTCACCGATGTCATCCTCATGCGTGCGGAAGCTGAAGTGGAACTTGCAGGCAATGTGGAAAAGGGTGCATCTGTTTCGGACGCACAACTCGACCATTACCGTCGTGCCTTCGCAGGTGTAAGCGCTGTGTGGCGCCGTGCCAACCTCAAGCGTGTGGCAACGACCGACACGCTTGTGTTCGACGACTATGCTGCATCCCGCATGGATATGGAAAACCTCGTGCTCGATGAGCGTCAACGTGAACTTATGTTCGAAGGCAAGCGCTGGTTCGACCTCGTTCGCCTCTGCCGTCGAGAGGGTGAGAACAGCCGCATGATTCAGAAGGTGAGTCCTAAATTTGTGGACAACACAGCTGCTATCAAGATTCGTCTTGCTATCAAGGATTACCTCTATTTCCCTTACAACAGGACAGAGCTCAAGTCGAATACTCTACTTCAGCAGAATCCTGCTTACGAAACTGACAAAACATCGTTGAATATGTGAATAAGTTTTTAAGTTTTTAAGTTTCTAAGTTTTTAAGTTTTTGGCAAGATATATGGATTGTTCACTACTTAGGAATTTAGGACAAAAATTAAAGGCTTAAAAACACAAGAACTCAAAAAGTCATAAATTATGAAACAAAATGTAATACATAAGATGAGAAAAGGAATGATGGTGTTTTTCACATTCTTCATTCTGCATTTTTCATTCTTCATTTTCATGTCTTGTTCCGATGAGCCAGCTGCCGAAAACTACTACGTGTTCAATGGTGAGATGGTTTCTGATTATCTGGTCAACCGTGAGGAGACCTTCAGCGACTTCATCGCCATCCTCAATCGTAGTGGCATGTACGGAATGATGGCTACATACGGCACTTACACCTGTTTGGCACCAACCAACGATGCTGTGGAACTCTACCTCAAGGAGCATGGTAAATCATCCGTGGATGAATTGACCAAGGCAGAGTGCGACACCATCGCTTGGAACCACATTATTAAATATGCTTATTTCACAACGGACTTGAGCGACGGAAACATTCCTTCGGCTAACCTCAACGACCGTTATCTCACTTTCTCCACTGATTCCGACTCTGTTTCGGGTGTGGCTGCTTACTATATCAACAAGAATTCCAAACTCATTGCTCGCGACGACTCCGTGGAAAACGGTGTGGTTCACACCCTCGACCACGTGATTCAGCCAAACTCGCAGTATTTGCCTGAGTTGCTTCGTGAGGATAGCACCATCAGCCTGTTCAATGCAGCACTCACGGTCACGGGTATGTGCGACTCGCTCTATGAGTACATCGATGAGAGCTATTCATGTGGTGCCGACTCCGTGAATAAGGGTATGCCAATCAGTACGGGTGGTTCAACCTACACGATGTACTACGTGGGAATTCGTATGAAACGCTACACGGCATTCGTGGAAAAGGATGCGGTTTATAATGCAGCTGGCATCTATACGCTCGACGACCTCAAGGCATACGCCAAGAAGGTTTATGACGAGGTATATCCTGAGGATGCTGGCAAATACGACGACGATCCAACCCATCGAAAGAATCCGCTCAACCGTTTCGTTTCTTATCATCTCTTGCCTTACTATGGTGCTTACAACGATTGGACAGTCTATGGCGATGTGAAAACCACTTGTGCTCACACCGACCTCATTGACTGCACCGACTGGTACACCACACTGATGCCAGGAACCATCATGAAGATGAGCACTCCTGCCGACGGTCTTTTCATCAACCGCAAGGGAGTTTCCAACCGTTATAGCGTGAAGGGCGTACGTGTTTGGGCTCCTTCCGAAGTGGGTAATATCGACCAGCAGGCACTCAATGGTATCTACCACTACATCGACGACATCCTTACTTATAATGTGCAGACTCGTGATGTGGTTTTCAACGACCGAATTCGTATCGACGCTGTCACCATTTCTCCTGAATTCATGAACTGCGGTGCTCGTGGTAACATGAATCAGGCAACAGGTTTCAAGGTGGTTGAAGGTTGGGATTTCCACGGACACACTCCTGACATGAGTCTCCGTCAGCGTGGTATCTGGATGATGACTTATCAGGATGCCGTTGACCTCGTGGGTCAGTTCGACATCTCCTTCAAGCTCCCTCCAGTGCCAGAAAACACTTACGAAGTTCGCTTCGCATACGGTTCAGGTGAAATGCGTGGTGTGGTTCAGATTTACTTTGGAGAGAAGGACAACATGCAGCCAATGGGTATTCCTATCGACCTCCGTGTTTGGGGTGCTGACCCTACCATTGGTTGGGTAGCCGACGTGGAAGGCGATGAAGAAGCGAGCCAGGCTATCGACAAGGCAATGCACAACCGTGGCTACATGAAGGACATGGATTCCTGGTCACAAGGTGGTGTCAACGTGCTTCGTGCACAGAGTGGAAAGCTTCGTAAGATTCTCACCACTCAGACCATGCGCCCTGACCGCGAATACTGGGTACGCTTCAAACTCGTGCTGGAGAATCCAAAGGCTGAGTTCCCTATCAACTATTTCGAACTTTGTCCAAAGAGCGTTTACGCAGGTCTCGTAGCTGAAGATACGCACTAAGTAAGAACAGATAAAACAAAGATATATACATTATGAAACAAAATGTAATACATAAGATTAGGAATGGATTGACGATGTTACTGACATTCTTCGTTCTTCATTCTTCATTCTTTATTTTCACGGCTTGCTCCGATGAATGGGACGACCACTACGACCCTGCACTCGCCGCTTCCGACAAGACGCTCTTGCAGTTGGTGGAGTCGGATGCACAACTGAGCGATTTCCTCAAGGTGCTCCGCGCTACACATGTTTATAATTATGCGAAGCGCACCAACGTTTCTTACGCTGACTTGCTCAATGCCGACCAGTCCCTCACCGTGTGGGCACCAAAGAATGGCACCTTCAACGTGGATTCTTTGTTGAGCGAATGCCAAACGGCAAAGGGTGACTCGATGGTGTCTCGCCATTTCGTGATGAACCATGTTTCCCATAACCTCTACAACATGGGAACGGGTGCAACAGGACAGAATGTGCTCTTGCTCAACGATAAGCAAACGCCTATCACCTCCCAGGGCATCAAGAACGCAACCATCGTTCCTGGTTTCTACAATATCCCTGCAAAGAATGGTTTGCTCCATGTCATCGACGACGATGTGCGCTATTCTTACAGCGTGTATGAAGGACTGACCACCATTTCCAACTATCTCCATCTTGGCAATTTCCTCAAAGGTTTCGAGAAACAAGAACTCGATGAGGAACGAAGCGTTCAGAGTGGACTCGTGGATGGACAGAAAGTGTATAGCGACTCCGTGATGATACTTTCCAACATCCTCTATCGCAATTTCGGTCTTATCAATGCCGAGGACTCCAACTACATCGCGCTCGTGCCAACCAAGGAGATTTGGGAACCTGTCTATCAGGAAGCGCTCCAGTATTTCAATTTCGGCAGTGTGGAAAAGGCAGACTCCATCCAGAACTATTGGGTGAACCGCATGCTCATGCAGGACCTTTTCTACAACCGCAATATGCAGCACCTCAACGACTCGGCTTTCTCCACTTCCTATAGCAAGTGGGCTAACCCTGAATACCACGTGTTCTATAAACCACTCAGCGAGGGTGGACTCTTCTCATCTACATTCGTGAAGGATACGCTCGAAAGCAGTAACGGCGTGTTCTTCAATCTCAAGAAATGGCCTTTCCAGAAGGAGCAGATTTACTTCTGGCCTGTGAAGGTGGAAGGTGAGCAGGAATTCCGAATCCTCGACAACACCGACTGCAGTCTGGAATATCGTGCTGTCAGCAATGCCGACTCTATTTCTGGACAGGCTTACATGCGTATCAACCCACGCACCAGTTCTTCCAACTGGACCGTCACCTACGAAGTTCCTAACACCCTCTCTGGCACATATGACATCTGTGCCGTTTGTCTGCCAAAGACCGTTTACAACACTGCTTCGCGCGACTTCAAACCAAACAAGTTCAAGGCGACGCTCTTCTACACCGACCAGCAGGGTGATATGAAGGAACTGGCATTCGATGAGGCTGTTTCCAACGACCCTTACGTAGTCGATACCGTGAAGATAGGAACATTCTCGTTCCCTGTTTGCAACTATCAGCAGACCAACGTCACCGTGCGTCTCCGCCTCGAGTGTAGCATCACACGTCGTGAGACCAGCTTCTCCCGCGACACATATCTCGATTGCATCTATCTCAAACCAACTAACAAAGAGGAGGAATAAGTTATGACAAAGAATATTTTCACATTCGCCCTGTTGTCACTCTTTACCTTGGGTACACAGGCTCAGGAAGCAGCAATTACTCCTCAGAAGAAGCCTTCCGTGACGCGCCCTGTGGTGCCTACGAAGGAAATTCATGGTACGGTTTTCGATGCAGGCACCAACATGCCTGCTGCGGGTATTCGTGTCACTGCCTACAACGACCGTCGCTATGCAGCCATGACGGATGAGAACGGTGAATACACCATCAAGGTGCCACTCTATGCCACATCCCTCTTCTTCGAGGCTGAAGGCTATTCAGTCGTTGAGCAGTCCATTGGTGGACAGACAGAGCTCCGCACGCTGATGTACAGCGACAAGTTCGCTGAAATCTACGACCGCTCCACCACAGCGCAAGTGGCTCGCACCGCCAAAGCTACTTACAACAACAACGATATTTCCATCGACAACCAAATTCAATCGAACTTCGGTGGCGACATCCGCACGCTCGTCCGTAGTGGTGTACCAGGACAAGGTATCGCCATGTTCATGAATGGTCTCAACTCACTCAATGCCAATGCCCAGCCGCTCATCGTCATCGACGGTGTGCCTCAGGACATGCAGCTCACCCGTCCTTCGCTCCACGACGGCTTCTTCAACAATGTCCTTGCCAACATCATGGTTGAGGACATCGAGAAGATTTCCGTGCTGAAGAACGGTACCGCCATCTATGGTGCCAAGGCAGCCAACGGTGTGGTGGTGATTGAAACCAAGCGCAACAAGTCGATGGCAACACGTATCGACCTCAGCATCGGTGGTAGCTTCGAACTCCTGCCTAAGGCTGTCGATATGATGAATGCCAATCAGTTCCGTGTCTATGCGTCCGAACTCATTGGTACCACAGGAACCAAGTCCAACACCTTCAAGTTCCTCAACACCGACCCTAATTACTACTATTATCCTCAGTATCATAACAATACCGACTGGCGCAAGCAGGTTTACGACGAGGCGTTCACTCAGAACTACAGCATCAATGTGCAGGGTGGTGACGACGTGGCAAACTACAACCTCTCCGTTGGTTATGCCCTTGCCGATGCTACGTTGAAGAACACCGATTTCTCCCGCTTCAACATGCGCTTCAACACCGACATCAGCCTCTCCAGCAAGGCATCCGTTCGTTTCGATGCCAGCTATAGCGATGTCACCCGCGATATGCGCGACAATGGTATCAAGGACAACATCACCGATGGCATCATCTCATCGCCATCCTTCCTCTCCCTCATCAAGTCGCCGTTCCTCTCTCCTTTCGCTTTTGATGCGTCGGGACATGTGTCGAACTATATTGCTGAGGCTGACAACTACCTCAACGATGTGCTTGCCAACAATAGCTATCGCACTTCGCTCGCCAACCCTGTAGCCATTCTCCGCAATGGTGACGGCGACAACAAGAACTATTTTGGCAACCGTGCCATCACGCTCTCCGTTCGTCCTAAGTGGGACATCAACCGCTATTGGAGCATCACCGAGCACTTTGCCTTCAACCTTGTCAACACCGACCAGAACTATTATCTCCCTACGAATGGTGTGCCAAGCTACGATGTAGAAGGCATCGGTCGTGTGGATAACTGCAGTGCGGCATTAGCAGGTAAGCAGACGGTCATCATGAGCGACACCTATTTCAATTGGAACCGCCGTTTCAACGCTCACCTCTTCGATATTCGTGGTGGTTTGCGCTACCTCAACAGTGCCTACAAGCTCGACACCCAGATTGGTTACGACTCGGGTAACGACAAGACTCCAAACATGTCCAGTTCCCTTTCTTACAAGCAGACCGACGGAACCGAGGACAAGTACGTGGATATGACCTACTACGCACAGGCAAACTACAACTATGCAGAGCGTTACTATCTCTTGGCTGCTCTCGCTATGGACGGTTCGTCCAAGTTTGGTGTCGATGCTAAGAACGGCATCAAGATTGGTAAGTACGCATGGGGTTTCTTCCCATCCGTTGCCGCTGCATGGGTCATCAGCAACGAGCCTTGGTATCGCATCAAGGGTATTGACTTCCTCAAACTCAATGTAGGCTTCGATATGCTCGGAAACGACGATGTCAACTCACAGGTGTCCCGCACCTATTTCGTGGCTGGCAAGATGTTCAACAGCATTTCGGGCAAGACCCTCGGCAATATCGGTAACACCAAGTTACAGTGGGAAACCACCAACCGCCTCACCGCTGGCATCCAGCTCGCCGCTGCCAAGAACCGCATTCAGTTTGGCATCAACTACTTCCGCAGCACCACCCGCAACCTCCTTTCGCTCAATGCCCTCTCTTATCTCACGGGTATGAACACCAACTGGACCAACGGTGGTAAGCTCACCAACGAAGGATTCGATGCCAACTTCAACCTGCGTCTCATTTCTACCAAGAACTGGACATGGTCACTCGGTGCCAGCATCGGTCACTATAAGAACCAGATTAAGGAATTGCCAAACGGCTCTCAGTCCTTCACTACCGACCTCTATGGTGGCACTATCATCAGTCGGGTAGGACAGGCAGCAGGTATGTTCTATGGCTACAAGACCGATGGCGTCTTTGCTACTACGGCTGAAGCAGCAGCTGCAAACCTCTATCAGGTTTCCTCCACAGGTATTCGTCAGTACTTCGGTGCAGGCGACATGAAGTTCGTCGATACCACCAAGGACGGTATCATCAACGATGCCGACCGTCAGGTGATTGGCGACCCTAATCCTGATGCTTACGGAAACATTTTCACGAAGCTCACCTTCAAGCACTTCACACTCGATGCCGTGTTCAACTACTCGCTGGGCAACGACATCTACAACTACCAGCGTAGCATCGTTGAAGGTGGTAAGAACTTCTACAACCAATCCACCGCCATGCTCCACCGCTGGACTTACGAAGGTCAGAAAACCGACATTCCTCATGCCACTTACCTCGACGAGATGGGCAATAGCCGCTTCTCCGACCGTTGGATTGAGGATGGCAGTTATCTCCGTCTGAAGAATGTCACCTTGTCCTACGACATCCCTATCAGCAACACCTATCTGCAGGGTATCACCATCTGGGCAGCTGGCAACAATCTCTTCACCCTCACCCGCTATCTCGGTTCCGACCCAGAGTTCGCTCAGAGCAACACGGTCCTCGGACAAGGTATCGACCGCGGTCTTCTCCCTCTCGGACGTAACTTCTCCCTCGGCGTGAAGATCAAGTTGTAAAAGCCCCCTCCTATCCTCCCCGAGGGGAGGAAAAGGAAGTTACTCAAGCAATGACGTTACATTAAAAATATAATAATTATGAAGAATTATATATTAAGCAAGTTTATGAGCAGAGTATCTACTCCCATCCCTCACAGGGAGGGGCAGGGGGTGGGTCTTCTACTTCTATTTTTCACTTTTCACTTTTCACTTTTCACTTCCGTCGGACTTCTCACCTCATGCACTGAGCCTGAGTCCAGCTTAGTGGAATACTACGAGGACAACAACCTCAACACGCCAAACGACACCGTGTATTCCGTCTTGGGCATCATCAACAAGATTCAGAAGCTGGCAGACCGCACTGTCCTCTTGGGTGAAATCCGAGGCGACCTCTCTGAAATCACAGAGAATGCCTCCACCGACCTCCAGCAGTTGGCAAACTTCACGGCTGGTGTCGATAATGCCTACAACGAGGTGTCGGACTACTATGCCGTCATTCAGAACTGCAATTTCTACCTTTCCCGTGTTGATACCATGCTCAGCAAGCGAGGCGAACGTGTCTTTGCCCGTGAGTACGCAGCAGTGAAGGCATTCCGTGCATGGACCTACCTCCAGCTCGCCATCCACTATGGTAGTGTGCCTTTCGTCACCCAACCTATCCTCACCGAGAAGGAAGGCGACGTGAGCCTCTATCCTAAGTACGACATCCAGCAGATTGCCAACTACTTCATCACCGACCTCGCTCCGTATGTCGATGTGAAGGCACCTGAGTGGGGAAGTATGAATTCACTCCCATCTGCACGCTTCTTCATCCCTGTTCGTGTGCTCTTGGGCGACCTCTGCCTCTGGAGCGGACGCTATCAGGAGGCTGCCAAGTACTACCACGACTATTTCACCGTGCTGGGCAACACGCGTCCATTGGGCATCTCTCGCATTCAATGGGCGGACTACGACTTCACATCCACAATGAGTGGTTACACCTCTGCTTTCTCCCGCGGTAGTGACGAAACCCTCTCCTACATCCCAATGGAGACATCCGAGTACAACGGCATCATCAGTTTGCTTCCTGACGTGTTCAACTCCACGGAAGACAACAACTATTTCTTTCAGGTCACTGCGTCCAATGCGCTCAAGCAACTCTCTCGTTCGCAGCGCTACACCCTGGTTTACACCAACGCCACCACGCAGACGATTGACACCATCTGTCCTCCTGACACGCTCGTCTATGAGAACGAAAACCTTCGTGGCGACCTTCGCCTCTATTCCGTCCTCTCGCAGCGTTCTTCAGGGACTATCAACACCAACTACTCCAGCATCCGACAGACCAACAGCAAGTTCCCAACCAGTGCTAACAGCAACAGAAACAGTGTGACGCACCAGCTCATCCTGCCTACCGTCACCACCTATCGACTTGCTCCTGTCTATCTGCGCTATGCAGAGGCACTCAACCGTGCTGGCTATCCTGAATCTGCGTTTGCCGTACTGAAGTGGGGTATCAACTACATCACCCTCGAGCGTGGTTATATCAGTGCTGCCGAACAAGCACGTGCAGGCGAACTCATCCAGTATAGCCAATACACTTTCACGCGCGAGAATACCATCGGTATTCATTCCCGTGGTTGTGGTGATGCCGATGCCGACACTACCTATATTATCCCTTCTCTTCCATCCCGCAACGACTCCATCCTCTTTGTGGAGAACCTCCTTGTGGATGAAATGGCACTCGAAGAGAGTTTCGAAGGACTTCGCTTTGCCGACCTTCAGCGCATTGCCCTCCATCGCGACGACCCATCTTTCCTCGCCGATAAGATTGCCCGTCGTTCCGGCACCTTCAATGCAGCCCTCTTCCAGAAGCTCAGCGATAAGAAGAGCTGGTATCTTCCATTGGAATAATTCCAATATAATACAAGACGAAGGCGGGGTCTAATGCTGCATGGCATTAGACCCCGCCTTCGTTATTCTTTTGCTGGGATACAGAGATAAAATGTGTGAGCCACTCAAACCAATGGTTTGCTAAAAGGATGCTATTATGGAAATAACATTTTATACAGCCACACCTGTGCGCATCACTTCGCGATAGATGGGTGTGTCCTCATTACTTTCTAAAAGAATTGGCTCAATGTAGCAACTAATAGTATCAACGGCACGATTGAGTGATATAACCGTTTCCATCCATTTGTCTTTATTGACTTTGGGCACGATGACAGCCACATCGATGTCGCTCCACTCATGAGGATGCCCATTGGCGTATGAACCAAACATCATCACCTTCATTTCAGAGTCGAAATGTGGGGCAATGATTTCCTTGTAGCGGCGCACCAACTCTAAGGCGAAGTCCTTGGGCAGTATGCCTTGTATAGTGTCGGGCGAGAAGTCTAAAGGATTTATGACTTTTCCTCTATCTTTTGTAGTATCCATTCGTACAATTGTTTGGTTTGTTCTAAAATTTCAGCAGTTATTTCACTGTTGAGTGTACGTGCCATAGCATCTTTCGTCTCTTGATATCTGGCTTCGATGTTCATGTCGCGTATTAGAGCAAGAAGGTTCTTTTGGTCCTCGCTCATCTTTGTATAGAGTCCGCAACCTTTGGCAATGCGTTCGTGGACATGGATGAAAGGTGGATCATCATCGCGACATACACACCAATACGCTTTAAGTGATTTCTCGATAACTTGATGACACATAAAAGCCGTGTAAAGCCAATGACCATTGTTGAATAACAGTTCAGCCACACTCATGTCTTCAGCTACTATACCGAGCCATTTGTCTGCTCTGTCTTTGTTTGCCATTATCTTGTTTCTAATTATTGTTGTTTGCAAAAATACGAAAAATCCGTGAACCAAGGGCAAGTTTCACGAATTTTTCTTATTCATTTGCTTTTTGAACGAATAGCCATCAATTAGGCAAACTGTTTGCCGCCATGTATCGAAGAAGACCATTGGCTTTTCCATCCGGATGACTTCGCTTCACGCTTCACACTTCACGCTTCACGTTCTTCCCTCCCCTTTGGGGGAGTTGGAGGGGGCTTCTATGTCCCTTCTTCCTCACTCCACCTAAACCTTTTCTTTGTTTTCTTTCACCTTCTTCCACACACCAACTGAAGCGCTCCTTTGGATTCAACTAGTTGCCGAAGGCTCGTTATCGTTTCAGCGAGGGCTCGGCGTTGCGATGGCGAAGGCTCGCCGTAACAACGTTGAGGGCTCGGCATTTTAGTAAAATCAAAGGAAACCTCCAGTTGAACCAAAGGAAACCTCCAGTAGAACCAAAGAAAAACTTCTGATGAATTGATGAAAAACTTCTGATGAATTGAAGATGAATTTCAAACGAACCGAGGAAACGACAGAAGCATCTGCTGTACCTTGGGTGTTTCAGTAATCGTATGTGTCTTTTTTAAATGAAAGATCTTATATTGTCGATTATTATATGTATTTTTGTGTTCAAATCGAAGATTCGAAAAATCCTGATGCAAGAGAAAATCTATCTTTCTTCAAAAAACAAGAAATTAGGGGTATTTGATTTGGCCGCTTGAGGGTCTTATATTCAAAGACCAAAAAGACTATTATGGACTATAGTAAACAAGAGTTTGAACGCCTGTTCAAGGACAACTATCCGCACATGTATCGCATGGCATTCTCGATGGTGGAGAATGCTGAAGATGCCAAGGATGCCGTGCATCAGGTGTTCACCCAAGTCTGGAAGGGCAAGCCACGGGTGGCTGATAAAAGCATCCGTGGCTACTTGTTGGCGGCCACCCGAAACCAATGCCTCCATCTGTTGCGCTCGCGGCAGTTGCAACGGCAGATGGAGGAAGAGCTGCAACGAGATACGGCAGCAAGCGAGAACGAAGAACGCGAGGAACTGCTACAGCAACTTCAGCAAGTCATCGACAACAACTTGACGGAGCAAGATCGGCGTGTGCTGAGTCTGCACTATGAGGACGAGATGACCTACGAAGAGACAGCCACGGTGCTGGGCATCAGTGCTTCGGCTGTGAACAAGCACATCACGCGGTCGTTGGCTAAAATCAGATCAACCCTTAAAATTGCAAAGTAACATGAAAACTGAAGATATCGATAAGAAGATAGGCATGCCCGACGTGGATGCTGAATGGGCTATGTTTGAGCGCGAAGTAATTGGCGAGAAAACTCAAGCTAAGAAACGCTCTCTTGCACCTTGGGCATGGGGCATCGGAATTGCTGCCTCCATAGCTGTCGTGGCTGGACTTTTCCTTTTTGGAAACGGATTGAAGGGAGAAAACGAGGGAAGCGTGGCGATGGCGGAAGAAAACAAATCTGAGGTCCCTAAAGAGAAGGATGCGAACGGCGGGAATGCTGAAAAAGCAATCACCAGCAACATTATTGATAATACATCGGAGAATCTGCTGGCAGAAGTCTCAGACTCTGAAATGCTAGATTCCCTGCAAAGGCGTATTGCGGGATTGAATATTGTTCCGAATTTATCTCGTTTAGGAGCGAATTCGATGCGACTCACTGGGACATCGGCCCAAAATGGAAGAGACAAAGATTCAGTACTTGTTGTGGTCGATGGAGAGGCGATGCTTATGGCAAAAAATCAGATTACCACGGAAGAGAATCTTGAGCATTTCCTCAAAAAGGATATTGAGAGCATCATGGTCTATAAGGACGAGGATAACAAACGCCCGTATGTAGAAAAATATGGTGAACTTGCAAAAAACGGTGTCGTCGATATTAAGACCAAGCCAGCCCAAAGAACCTACGAATACGAATGGCTTGCTAATGCAGCGAAAGAAGACGCTTTGCAGGGACACATCGCAGGGCTGGGCGGAGATAGTCTCATCATTCACTTCGTGTCGAAAACTGAGCGTCCGTCATTGCCTTATATATGGGAGCGTGACACCGTACTGGTTTTGGTCAATGGAAAAGAAGACCCGGATTTCCTGCGGTATCTGAGCAGCATGTCCCACGGGTCGATGAGCAACGTCTATGATTATTTCTATGAAAGGAATCAGCTATTTCTTAGGCAATTCCTTCCCTCCAAGGAGGAACAGGCAGCGCTCTATGACCCGTCCCTGTTTGATGGCCGCGACATCAGGCTAATTGTAGATTATCAGACCAAGCTGTTCACACCCGTCAGTCAACTCACTGCAGACCAGATTAAGTCGCGCCGCCTCGCCTACCTCCAGAACAAGTATCGCGCGGGTTTCAGCAAGAAAAGCAATCAGGACTGCTTCTCGCCCGACCTCTACGACATGCCCGCCAAGGAGCGTCTCTTCGGTTTGACGACCGCCAAGTGTCGCAGTTATGGACAGCAACACGAGTATTTCGGTCCTATGGGCAGCGACAGCCACGGAGTCTATGTTCCCCTGATTCGTGACGTGGTGCTGACCACCAATGATGATGCATGGTGGGAGAACGGCGAAGTGTGGGTTAAGAAAGACGACCCACGTTTCAATCAGATTGTCGAAGATATCCGACAGACGGCCACTCATGCTGAATCATCAGTGATGGGCGGCGACAGCATCGTCCGACTGGCATTCATCGACGGTGGAAAGGTCGCAGAAGGACAGCCGAATGGCCTGCTAAGTGGCATGCAGAAGCAGCTTTACGAAAAAGTAAAAGGGAGCGCCTTCAAGTTTAAGCCCGATGCCGATGCCCCGTCCTATTGGTGGGGCGAGTCCTATTACTCTACTACGTCGCAGCGCCAGCTGTGGATGCATCTGCATTCCGTTGACAAGCTCTATGCCACCGACTGCCCCGAACTGCTCAGCAACCGCCGCCATGTGGAAGGCACGGTGACCGACGAGAAAGGTAAGCCTTTGGCAGAAGGCAATGTCGGCATAGGTTTCGTTACGCCTTGGGATGCCGTCATCACCGACAGCCAAGGTCACTTTGACCTGTGGATGCCCTTCCGCGACGCCACCATCCGCGTGAACCATCTGGGCTATCAATCTCAGCAAGTACAGCCCACCGACACCATCCTCACCATCCGCATGAAGTCCAGCATCGAATTGCGGGAACCAAAAGTCACCCCCAAGAAATGAGAAGTATGAGAGGCTTCCGCTTACAGAATGATTCATTGAAAGGACGGATTGATGCAATAGCCAAAGATGCCAAACAGGCGCTTGACAGAATAGAGAAGGGCGGCTACTATTACATCAAATACCTGCCCCTGATGCTCGATGCCATCGAGAATGCACAGTAAGCCGACTCGAATCCCGACGGCTATATGCCAGAGTTGCTTCAGACGAAGGTCTATCAGTTAGGCCGTGCCCTCTACGACCGCATGGGTAAGGTACGTTTTGAGAAATTCGTGGCCTCTCTGCCCAGCATTGAGAAGGAAATTTTGAAACATAAGAAAAAATAATATGACCCACCAACAGAACAAGCACTTTAATTCCTACAAGGAGGGACTTGATTTGGAGTTTCTGCGGGAGTACTGCATGGAGCACGGGGAACGGCGGCCGTTCGAGCGGGGCGAGACGCTGGAGGAGGCGGGCGAGCCCTCGCTATAATAACGTTGAGGGCTCGGCAATTTAGTTCAATCAAAAAAACGATTCAGTTCTGATGAAGGAGAGAGTCTGTGCAAGCGAAGTTGAGCAGTTCACACATCCTAAACTCGCATTGAACGATTCATTCCCACTGTCGCATTGGGCTTTTTTCCACTTTGCAACGTGGAAAAGGGGTGGAAAATTGGAGGGAAAGGTGCTGAAAAACAGGATGAAAGAGGTGGAAGAATGGTTTCCACCCATTCCTCTTGTGAAAACTGAAGAATAAACGTAACTTTGCAGCAACCAAAACGAAAAGGACATGAAAAAGAAGACAGTTGGAATCATCGTTGCTGTGCTGGTGCTGGCTTTGGTGGGCTGCATCGGATGGCATTGGCGCGACTTGCCGCAGAAGCGTTTGCTTGGGCAGGCAGAAGATATCGTGTTTTCGGATGTTGACAGTGCGGACCATTTGTTGGCACAGGTCGATACAACACGTCTGAGGGAAGGTTCGCGGATGCTGTACGACCTCCTGCGGGCTTTGGTGCGCGAGGAGCGTTGGCATCTCTGCTATGCCGACTCGGTTTCCTGCCTGTCGTCGGTGGATTCCACGATTTTGGAATCGACAAAGGAGGAAAGGCCTCATCCATCGGTAACTCCTGTGTGGAATTTCAAGCGCACGACGGTCTATCAGCATGTGGACGACAAGTCGCAAGTGGCAGACACTGCCCTCATGCGCGTATATTATTATTATGAACGCGCGAGTCTTGGTGGCACGACGGACGACAAGGAGCTGTTGAGCCGTTTCGGACGAATCTGTTGGGCGATGAGTCGGAACGATGAGCTTGTCACGCGATTGACGGCTGACAAGCTCCTGCATCTTGCCATCCACTGCGCTGAGGCAAGTGGGGACCATGCCTTGGGCTATCGGGCTTGTCATCGTTTGGGAAGACGGTCGAAAAATGTGATGCAACTGCTGTGCTTCACGAATGCGCTCAAGGAATATCGCTTGTCGTCGTGTCGTGCGCCGTGGTTGCTGACCTTGTTGAACGACTATGGTTCTGCTGTGCTGCTGACGGGACCCTTCGACCTTCATCGTTTTCCTTCCCTGGAACGCACCGCTGCCATCGTTGCTCGTTGTGGCAAGGAGTCGCCGACGGCTGATGTTTGCGATAGCGTTTTTCAGTGTTTGGATTCCTTGTGGGCTTTGCCTGCTCCGAATTTTGGATACGCATTCTTTTCGAACTTTATGGATGATGCGATACACTCTTGCACATCGGATATCGGTGTTCATGCTGGCATGTACGAAGAGAAGCAGAAGATGTGGGAGGCGGGTGACTCGTCGCATAAGTATAAGATGGGCTTCGACACAGAGTGGAAGAACACGGTCAATACTTTTAACACTTCGCAAGATACCTATTTAGCGGCTGGCTACGTGATGAAAACAGCTTCGTTGGAGCGTCGCTTGATGATGGCGGTCATCGTCATCCTGTTGCTGAGTTTATTGCTCCTGGCACTCTTGTTCCGTAACTGGCGAATCAAGTTGCGGCAACGTCACGAATCAGAGCGCATTGCTCAACAGCAGGAAGCGGAACAGCTGGCTGAGCGTCTGCGGCAGAAGGACTCGGTGATTACGAAACTGCGCGGGCACATCCTGGACAAGAGCGAGATTCTCGACATGCTCGAACCAACGGCAGGCAAGCGCACCATCATCAATGCGCGCAACTGGCAGGAGATAGAGATGACATTGGACAATGCCGACAATCAGTTTGTGAGCCGACTGCGAGCCACTTATCCGCAATTCAGCGAGGACGACATCCGCCTGTGTATGCTCTCAAGACTGAAACTGTCGAACACAGCCTTGTCTGCCATCTATGCCATCTCTGTTTCTGCCGTGCAGCACAGGAAGCAGAAACTGAAAAAGGACGGCTTTGGCGTGACAGACCCGATGGTCACCTTCGACCAAGTGATTGCGGAGTTTTAAGTGAAAATCCTTAGGGTCTCTACGGAGGATAGGAGTAAGGGAACGTCAGTTTGGTATAAGGAGTCGCTTCGCGAGAAATCATATAAATCTGTCCAAATCTTACAAATTTGAATGAATTTTTGAAAGATTTTGAATAAATTTGAAAGATTTCTGCCTCGTAGAGGCACTACAAAAGAACATATTTTGTTATATCGAACTCACGTTAAGGGAGAAAAAACCTCCAAACCTCCCAATCTCCGTAGAATTAAAAAAAACACCCATGTCCTTAGAGTCTCTAAGGAGAACGGGAGGAAAGGAAATGACAGCTATACTCATGACTCCGTAGAACATCTTTTCTAAACTCCGTAGAATATTTTTATCATGAAAATCAATTGTTTAAGATGCGGGAAACTCCGCGTCCTGCCCTTGCTATGCCTTTTTCTTGGCGTGCAGATGGCGCAAGCCGATGTCATTCAAGGTCGGGTGGTGGATGCCGACTCGGGCGAACCACTGCAAGGGGCTGAAGTGGTGTTCTGCGAAACATCACTCAGCGAGAACGTGATGAGTCGAACCACGCTCCGAACCGACTCGGTAGGGCGGTTCCAGTATGCCTGCGACATGGAATTGTCGAAGATGACCATCGAGGCAAAATACTTCGGCTATCATAGCCAGAAAGTGCAGCGGATGGGCAACAACGACCGCGACACGGTGGTGATAGACGACATCCGACTGAAGATGGATGAGCATCTGCTGAGTGAAGTGACGGTGGAAGGCAGAATGCGCCGTTTCTATATGCGTGGCGACACGGTGGTGTTCAACCCCGATGCTTTCAAGACGCAGGATGGCGCAAGGCTGATAGAGCTGATTGAGCAGTTGCCAGGCGTGAGCGTGAAGGAGGGCAAACTGCTTTGGAACGGTGAACCGCTGAAGCTGATGATGAACGGACAGCAGGCATTCAGCGAAGCCATGCTGACGAACATGCTGCCCGTGGAGGCTGTGAAGGACATCAAGGCTTACGACAAGAAGAGTGACTTTGAGGAACGGACAGGCGTGGCGGACGGCAAGGAGCAGCACGTGCTCGACGTGACCATCAAGCCAGGATTCATGGATAAGTTCTATGGCGATGCAGAGGTGAAGGGGCTGACAAGCCAGAATTATGCTGCCCATCTGCGAGCCATGAAGCTGAGCGACACGGACCCGCTGATGCTCTACGGACGCGTGGCTGACGACCCGTCGAAAATCAATGCCATGACCATCAATAGTTATAGTATGCACGGAAGCAACACACCTATTCGCCAACAGACGGGGGCTGTGGGCTATAGCCATTTGTGGAAGCCCGCGTACAAAGTCAACCGCTCCAGCTATTGGAGCATCAACGGCGGTGCCAACCACACCGACCAGCGGAGAAGCAGTTGGGAGAACCGACAAACCTATCTGTCGGGCACTACGGCAACTGAGACCGACCAGACAAACAGCAATTATCAACACAAACTGAAAATCCCCGTTGACTTCCGTTCGTTTCTCAACCTCACGGCGAACACCAAACTGGATATTGATGCCAACATCACCTACAATCGTGGACGCACCACGACGGAGAACCAGCAGCAGACTTTTGACCTTGCCAATCCTGGAGCAATGACAAACTCCTCCATCTATCACTCGAAAACTCAAGAAGAAGGCTTCTCGACAAGGCTCAGGGGTGGGTTGTCCTCTTTGCTCGGAAAGACCGAACTCGGTGCATCGGCATCCTTCTCGTATGATAACATGAAGAACGACGGAGCATCAACGGGAACCTACCAATACGTGCAGAAGGGAACGACTCAGACCGACCGCCAGCACCACCATGCACCCACCCACCATCTCAATGCCGATGCCCGTGTAGAGCTTCGCCACGCTTTTGGTCAGCACCTGTCGGCGATGGGCAGTTGGCAGACCAGCTATAGCAACAACTTCCGTGATGAGCAGCGTTATCGAACCGACACACTCGACCGTGCCAACAGTTTCCGACGCAAGGATAACGCATGGCGGAACACCCTCTATGTAGAAACCCATTTCTCTTACGGAAAATTCAGTGCAAAACCTATGCTCAACCTCAGTCATTGGCACGAACAGACGGACTATCGCCGCGGAAGTCTCGACACGCTTGCTCGGCGCAAGCTTCTGCTTGCCACGCCTACGCTGGAACTGACTTATCGACTGCAAAAGCAGACGCGTCTCAACAGCCGTGTCTCCTACAACTCGTTCAGTCCCGACCTCATCGACTGCATCGGCTATCGTGATGACACCAATCCGCTCTATGTCACGCTGGGCAATCCCAAACTCAAAACCTCGCATACGCTCAGTGCCAGTCTCAATTTCAGCACGATGATTGCCCATGCCAGTCAGATGCTGAACGTGTCGGTGGATTACCGCAAAAACTACGAATCCATCGGAACAATTCTGCATTATGATTCTCGCACTGGAGCCTATCGTGCGCAGAAACAGAATGTGAGTGGAGGTGAACGCTGGGGCATTGATATTGGCTATGAGCGCGACCTTGGCGGCGGTTTCCATCTCAACAACACGCTCTCCGAAAGTTTTGGTCAGACATACGGCATCATGACGCTGGTGGATGAAGCCACGAGCATCACCTACAATCGCCAGCGCAGTTCAGACCTGTCCGAACGATTGAACCTGCAATACAGAAATGGACCGCTCTACTTGTTCCTTGGGCAGAATTTCGACTGGCATCGCTACACTTACAGCGACGCGTCACAGCCACGACAGAACATCTACAACTACCGAGCGCGTTTCACTGCCCGATACGAACTGAAGGCGTGGACGTTCCAATTGAACCCCGAATTCTTCCTCGACCGAGGCTATGTGTCTGATGCCATGAACACCAATCGCTTTCTTTTCAATGCCGATGTCAGCTACAAGTTCTTGAAGAACAAGGCGAGTCTCACCCTCTCTGCCAACGACCTCTTCAACCGCTCCACGAACAACTACAGCGATGTCACAGCAACGTCTCGCACCGAAGGCGGTTCCTCGTTTCTGCATCATTACGTGGCTCTCACGTTCAACTATAAGTTTGATGCGAAGAAGAAGCCATGAAGTGGGTGTATAGTGTTTAGTGTTTAGGGATGAACAATTTTAGTTACGAATTTACAAAATTGTTTGTTGGGGGTTAGTTTTTTAAACGCCTCAAGGGTATTGCAATCAGACAACGAAAAAAAATAATTAAGTTAGTAGAAAGACCTATAGGCAACATGGCCCCACTGCGTCGTGATGATGCGGTGGGGGTTTTAGCATGGCATAACCCCTGGGTTGACGGCTCATTGCTGCTTCGGGGTGCATCAGCTGACCTCGCAGATAATTATTTCAGGCGATTTTCATTGAAAATGGGCTGTATGAGTTCTTTGCAAAGAAATGCAAACAAAATGCAAACAAAATGCAAACTAATTTCGGGTGTTCAATCGTTGATATTTTGTTACATTTGCAGGCATTCGGATGAACGAGTTTAGTCACGATCTCACAAAATTGTTTGTTGGGGGTTAGTTTTTTAAACGCTTCAAGGGTATTGCAATAAAAGACGTGATGGAAAAGAAGGATGTACAGAGGCTGTTCATGCAGCACTACGCCAAGATGCTGAGGGTGGCTCGCACCATTCTCGGCGATGAACAAGAAAGCAAGGATGTGGTCAGCGATGTCTTTGCCAACTTGCTTCATGGGCATACGGTTCTGGTGGATGGCTCGGAAGAACGCTACCTGTTGACAAGTGTTCGCAACCAGTGTTTGAAGCGTTTGCGCCACGAGGAGGTGAAACAGCGCATGTCATGCAAGATGGCGACTGCAGAGCTATCCACTGATATGTGCGACGAGGATGAGCGCATGGCAGACATCGACGAGTTTGTTGCCACCCACTTCTCGCAGCAGGAACGGCGCATTTTCTGCCTCCGTTTCTCCGACGGGTGCAGCTATGCGGAGATTGCCGCTTCGGAAGGCATCAGCACTGTGGCTGTGTGGAAGCACCTTTCCCACGTCCTCACCTTGATTCGTAACCATTTTAAAAAGTAAAGGACTATGCAGACAAAAGTGAATCGACAACTGTACTTCGACATGCAGGAGCATCCTGAGCGATACACCGACGAGCAAGTGAAAGCCATGATGGACGAGCTTGACCGCGAACCCGATACGGAACAGGCTTGGCAGGAATGGGTGGAAAGTGAAAAGTTAAAAGTTAAAAGTGAAAAATGCCGTCCGGATAGCATCGCTTCACGCTTCACTCTTCACGCTTCACACTCTCATCGCCGCTGGTTGCAGATAGCCGCCATCATGATAGGTGTGGTTCTTATTTCGGGTATTGCCATTGCTGCTATCTACATGAATAGACAATGGACGATGAATGATGAACAGCGGATGGTGGTTGATGGACAACAGGCGGAGAACAATGATTCGTCTGCATCTCCCATTCTGTTCGACAACGTGCCGCTTGATAGTGTGCTCGGTGTTGTTGCTGCCCACTATCAGAAGGTAGTCTGTTTCCGCGATGAGGCACCACGCAGCATGAAACTCATCATGACATGGCAACCCGATGCACCGCTCGACGATTTCCTCGACCGACTCAATGCCTTCGATGGACTGAGCCTGCGCTTGGAGAACGACACTGTTTTTGTAACAAATGAGGAGGACAAGCCATGAAGAGAAGAACAAAGTACAATTTACAAAGAACAACGTGGAAGTACTACTTTGTACTTTGTTCTTTGTCTTTTGTACTTTATCAATCCATGAAGAGAAGACCAAAGTACAATTTACAAGGAACAACGCGGAAGTACTACGTTGTACTTTGTACTTTGTTTTTTGTACTTTATCTGCTATCTACCCCCATGAGTCATGCACAAATCACGCATGATTTCCACGAAACGCCTCTGCTCGAAGCCTTGCAGACCATCAGCCGAGAGCAGACAGACTACACTATCGACATCCTCTCCGACAGTCTTGGCAACTTCCACACTTCTGCCAAGTTCAAGAACCTTTCCGTGCCCGATGCCGTGAAACGCATTTGCAAAGGTCTGCCTGTCCGTGTGAAACGGAAAGGAAAGCACCTCTTCTTGCAATATCGACCTGAGAAGGACTTCACGGGCAGAATCATCCACTTTGCGGGCGAAGTGAAGGACGGATTTTTGGAGATACCGCTACCGAAGGCAAAAGTCTCCATCTTGCGGGCTGACAGCACCGTGGTGGTGGATTCTGCTGATATGGTGCCTTTCTACAATCGTGAGAAAAGGATAGTGAAGGCTCATTTTGGAGCCTCCGTGAAGGTGACGGAAAAGAACTATCTTGTTCGTGCCCAACTGGATGGTTATGCTGATGTTTGGGAACGAGTGACCATTACTGACCCCTCGCAGGAGAGTGTTGACGTGCCTGCGTTGAAAATGCGCAAGTTGCCAGGGCTGATGCTAAAGGAAGTGACTGTGACTGCCACTCGAATCAAGATGTACTATCGTGGCGACACGCTCGTCTATGATGCCACAGCGTTCCAACTGCCCGATGGCTCTATGCTCGACGACCTCATCCGCCAGTTGCCTGGGGTGAAGATGAACGAGCAAGGTGAAATCTTTGTGAATGGTCGGAAGGTGGATGAACTGCTCTTAGGCTCGCGCACATTCTTTGGCGGCAACAAGAAGGTGCTGATGGAGAACCTGCCGTACTACACCGTAAAGAACGTGAAAGTGTATGAAAAGCAGACGGACAGGAGCAAGGCACTGGGCTACGACGTGGAACCGCGCAGCTATGTGATGGACGTGATTCTGAAAGAGGAATACAGCCAAGGCTACATCGCCAATGTCGAAGTGGCAGGAGGAACAGAGGAGCGATGGCTGGGACGTGGTTTCTTGTTGGGGTTCACCGACCACATTCGTCTCACCTTGTTGGCAAATGCGAACAATGTGAATGAAGGTCGCCACATAGGGCAGTCTGACCAATGGACTCCCGACCGTGCGCCCAAGTCGTTGCTGACGACTCGCAGTGTGGCAGGAGAAATCAGCTATCATTCAAAGGGCGACAAGTTGAAGGAAACGTTTCGGGCAGAATATACTTCTACCACGGATAAGCTGACCATGAAGCAGCGTCGTGAACAGTTTCTCGAAGGGCGTACCCCCATTTCCCTCACGGAGTCTTTCAATCGTTCGGGCAATCGAAATCTGGTGCTGAACAACTCGCTCTCCTTGAGCAATTCCATGTATCTTTTTACCGATGTCCACTTTGACTATGCTCATCGCGACGGCTCTTACCATTCAGCCTTTGACCAATGGGACAACACACTGACGGTTTGGCAACGCACTGTGGGCATGAGCGAAGGCAAGGCATGGAGCGGATACGTGGAGGCACAAGGAAATGTGAATGTGAACAAGAAAAAGGAGCAGCACCTCACGTTTTATGCCAAGGTGGAGCATAGCTCCGACGAGAACCAACAGGCAAGCCGATATGAAACCCGTGGCAACACCGATGAACTTCGTCGCAACAGCAACGACTTCGTCCATCGCACGACTTGGGGAGCTGGACATGTGAGTTATAACTTGCATTTTGCAAAAGACCTCAACCTGTTGTTTACCAATTTCTTCGATATCAAAAAGGAACATACACGCGACTACCTCTATCATCCTGACACACTCCTGCTGCCCTCTCAGTTAGAAGCCTTGACTGCGATTACCGACCTGAGCAACTCCTACGATAGTCATCAAGACAACTGGACGAACAACCTAAACATCAGGTTGATGAAGGGTGCTATTTTCATGCATTCCGACTTTCATGTAAAGGTACATTATGAGCGGTGGTGCTTGTATGTGCGTACTCCAGTGCATCATGATAAGTTGCATTATCAGAGTGGCGCGATTGATACGTTGGCTCACCAAACAAAGGTCCTGCCGAATATGACTTTCAATTACAATAATTATTGGAATGGTGGACGACGAGAACTCCATCTCAGTTTCAATTTTGATCAGCAATGGCCGCTTCTGCTCGACCGAATCACTTACCGCGACGACAGTCAGCCACTCATCATGAAGTTGGGCAACCCCAATCTGAAAGGCATAACTTACACGAAGTTTGAGGCAGAATACTTCGACCGCACAGGTCCACGCAACGGCATGTACTACCTCTCTGCATCGCTCAACTACTATCATCGCAACGTGGCACAGTCGCATACCTACAACCCCTCGACCGCTGTCTTTACCTACAAGCCCATGAATATCTATGGCACCTACGTTGCCCACACCGATTTCAGCACAGACCAAAGCATCGACCAGAAACGCTATTGGACCTGGCACTTGAACGCAGGAATCGACTGGAATCATGCTAAGGACCATGCCATGCTTGCAGGCATGACCGAAAGCCGTGTGAACACCGTCAATACGCTCATGCTCAACAGCGGTGCCCACATACAATATAATAAAGGTAAGTTGAACATCCGCGCCACGGGCGACATCCGCTGGCGACACTCCGAGGGACGAATGTATAATTTTGAGACGCTGAACGCCATCGACTTCCAGTATGGCCTCTCTGCCCGCTACACCACTCCTCCCCTTTGGGGGAGGTCGGGAGGGGGCTTGACGTTGTCCGCAGACGGCAATATGTATTCGCGTCGCGGCTATGGCAGCAGGGAACTGAATACCGACGACTTCGTGCTGAACGCCTCCGTCAGCCAGCCATTCCTCAAGGGCAAGCTCATCGCACGCATCGAAGCCTTCGACATCCTGCACCAGCTCTCTAACACGCAGTACACCGTGAACGCCCAGGGTCGCACCGAAACGTGGTATCGCTCCCTGCCGCATTACGTCATGCTGCATTTAGTGTATCACTGGAACCGACAGAACAGCAAGCGCAAAGCCAATCTTGATTGAGCTTTGCCGAGTCGTGATGGAGGAAGAGTAAAACTCAACAAGAACCCGAAAAAGAAATGAAACGACAACTCATTACCATTATATTCGCCCTCGTCGCTGTATGCAGCACTTTGGCGCAACAGAGAGAAATAAGTATTACGGGCGACGTGAAGGACGGATTCCTGAAGACTCCGTTGACCAAAGCAAAGGTGACAATATGCAGAGCTGACAGCAGCCTGCTCGACACGACAGTAATGAGCATATACATACGTAACGACCGACCGTTCATGGCTGTGTATTTTGCAAAGCTGAAGACGGATGCAAACGCTGTACTCGTTCATGCCCAGCTGAAGGGCTACGACGATGTGTGGCAGCGAGTGAGCATCGGCAAGCAATCGGAAGTGGAAGTGCCGACGATAGAAATGCGCAGGATGCGGGAGATGGAGCTGGGCGAGGTGGAAATCAAGGCTACGAAAGTAAAGATGTTCTATCGTGGCGACACCATCGTCTATGATGCCACGGCGTTCAAACTGCCCGACGGCTCGATGCTCGACGCACTGATACGGCAGATGCCGGGTGTGACGATGAACGACGGGGGCGAGATTTTTGTCAACGGGCGCAAGGTGGACGAACTGATGCTCGGCTCGCGCTCGTTCTTCAAGGGCAACCGGAAGGTGCTGCTGGAAAACCTGCCGTACTACACGGTGCAGAACATCAAGGTCTATGATAAGCAGTCGGACATGAGCAAGGCGCTGGGCTACGACGTGGATGCCAAGTCGTTTGTGATGGACGTGAACCTGAAACAGGAGTATCAGCGCGGCTACATCGCCAACGTGGAAGGGGCAGCGGGAACGCATGGCCGCTGGTTAGGCAGAATGTTTGGACTGGGCTTCACCGACCTGTACCGCTTCACCTTGCTGGGCAATGTCAACAACGTGAACGAGACGCAGCACATTGGCAAGACTGGCTCCTGGACTCCTGACCGCAGACCGATGTCGCTGATAACCACGCGCAGTGTGCGCTCGGAGATTGACTACCTATCGAGGGACCAGATGATTGAAGAAACGTTCCGCGCGGAGTTCGTTTCGACAAGCGATAATCAGGAGATGCGCCAAAGCCGCGAGCAATTCCTTGCGGGTAGCCATCCGCTTTCCGTCACCCAACGCGCGGGAAAAATGAGCAACTGGAAGCTTGCACTGAATAACTTATTTAACATGTATGTTCCTTTCTGTATAATGGTTTCCACGGACTTCAACTATGGCAAGCGTGATGGCAGGTCCAACTCCATGTTCCAGCAATTTGGCGATACACTCACGGCCTCTATGCGTACCGTCGGGATGAGTGAGGGCACGTCGTGGAATGGTGTGATGGAAGTGATAGGCGACATCAAGGGCATTACATACGTTGTCAAAGCAGAACACAGCAGCGACAAGTCGGAGAGCGCCAACCACTACGATACACGGAACTATGCGGTTCCATCATCGGAGCAGCGTTATAACGTCGGCGACTATGACAAGCAGATGACGGCAGGCGAACTTTCGCTTGACCATATCGGCAAGCTGACAGACAGGATGCAGTTCAGAATCAAGAACAGGACGGGGCTGTCACGAACCGCTACCCACGACTATCTTTACCATCCCGACACGTTGCTGCTGGTCTCTCAATTGGATGCGCTGGCCGCCATTATTGATGTGAACAACAGCTATGACAGCAAATTACGTTCGCTAACGAACACAACGGAAATCAGTATTTATACGCGCAACGAACTAAAGCCCGACAAGAAATCGAGTACCAACTGGCAGCTGGGCCTGCAAGTGCCGTTCACCCGCCACGCCCTCGATTACAAGCGAGGCTCCATCGACACGCTTGCCACGAACACGACGCTGTTTGTCACGCCGTGGCTGTCGTATGGCAGGAAGACGGCAAAGAACCACGAGCTTCACCTTAACATCAGCCACACGAAGACTACGGCCAACATCTACGACATGATTAACTATCGCGATGACAGCAATCCGCTGGTAGTGAAACTTGGCACGCCAGGACTGAAAGGCCACGCCAGCACTAGTGCCGGAATGGAGTATTTCAGCCGTGGCAGCGGGCATAACCAGAAGCAGTGGAACGCCTCGGCCTCGTTCAACTACCATCATCGCGACGTGTCGCAGTCGGTCATGTACAATCCTGCAAGCGGTGTCTATACCTACAAGCCGGAGAATGTGAGCGGCGCATATATCGCCAATGCCAAGTTCCAAATCTCCAACACCATCGGTGAGAAACGATTCTGGACGTGGCAGAACATCACCGATGCCAACTATCACCATTCGCTCGACCACTCTATGCTGGCAGGGGAGACAGAAAGCCATGTGAACACCGTGAATACGCTGACACTGCACGATGGTGCCTACATACAATATCATAAAGCCGTGCTCAGCATCCGCGCCACGGGCGACATCCGCTGGCGGCACTCGGAAGGCAAGATGTACGACTTCAAGACACTGAACGCCATCGATTTCCAGTACGGCCTCTCCGCCCGCTACACCACTCCGCGCCTTTGGAAGAGTTCGGGAGAAGGCTTGACACTCTCAGCCGACGGCAACATGTACAGCCGTCGCGGCTATGGCAGCAGCGAACTGAACACCGACGACTTCGTGCTGAACGCCTCCATCAGCCAGCCCTTCTTCAAGGGCAAACTTATCGCCCGCATTGAAGCCTTCGACCTGCTGCACCAACTCAGCAACACCCAATACTCCGTGAACG